>Ga0224522_1000030_pt1 | contig 96861 bp, 86 predicted proteins | sample CFST25metaG_FD_182733 | JGI IMG/M metagenome (GOLD analysis project Ga0224522, IMG submission 182733) | Peat soil microbial communities from Stordalen Mire, Sweden - C.F.S.T25 | ecosystem: Environmental > Terrestrial > Soil > Wetlands > Peat | place: Sweden: Norrbotten County, Stordalen Mire...
CTTTCCTACTGCTAATGACCGACTGATTTGCTCACGTTCGTTATTTGTAATTCGGTTGTATTTTGTTGTTCGCATACGAATGATTGTATCTCCTCATCCGTTGCACTAAATTTCTGACGCCGCCATATATAAATATTATAAAAAATGGGAAACTAATGCTGAGAAAGACCCTGTAATCAGTCTTTTTACACATTTAATGTTGTTTTATGAAAAATTTGTAGAGCCTAATAGTATCGATTATTTTAATTATCCAAAGCGAAGGGCTGAGATCATTAATTTTATAAATGAAAAAAAAGAAACATTTGATTATCAAATTTTTGAAGAAAAAATAATGAAAAAACCTGTATCAAATGAAAAAAGTATAACAATTGTTGATGTAGATTTGATGAGTGGTGATGAATTTGAACAATTTGTAGCAAATTTATTTACTAAGATGGGTTATGCAACAAAAGTTACTCCACATTCAAGAGATTTTGGAGTCGATGTCATTGCTGAAAGAGATGGTATTAAAATTGGTATACAAGCAAAGCGTTACACAAATCCTGTTTCTAATTCTGCAATTCAAGAAATTGTTGCCGGAATGAATTATTACCATTGCCAAAAAGGGGTTGCAGTTTCAAATCAAATTTTTACAAAAGCTGCTATTGAGTTAGCCCAGGTAAATTCAATTCAATTATGGGACAGAAATATATTAATTGAAAAAATTTCCGATCTATTGTAAAAAAATGTGAAATTATAGTCATGATAAATCATCCATGATAGGCAATATCTTATAGTAGTTTTATCTTTTTGACATAAAATCTACTCTAGTTTATAATCTCGAAGCAGGTTTAGTCAGCGGGTGTCGCCAAGTGGTAAGGCACCACCTTCCCAAGGTGGTATCCGTGGGTTCGAATCCCATCACCCGCTCTTTTCATTTAAATCCCCAATATAAGCATAACTAATTCACCTTGCATAAATGTAAAGTTTGCAAGGTCTTTTTTTAATCCGTTCTGGTGTATAAACATATCAACCGAAGTGGATTAATTTCGCTGCCCTTGATCGATTAAAAACTGACATTTAGGGAATTTGAAATGACTGCTCAAAAAACGATTCTTCATATTGAAGACAATTTTGAGAATAGAATTCTGGTGCGCCGCCTGCTCCAATCAGCTTCATATAATGTGCTTGAGGCCGAGAACGCTCTGCAGGCAATCAACTGCTTACGCGCCACTCGCCCGGATTTAATCCTCATGGATATCAATATGCCGGATGTGGATGGCTACACCCTCACTTCAAAATTAAAGACAGTTCCCGGAGTCAGGCAAATTCCCATCATCGCCATCACCGCCAATGCCTTACGCGGCGATCGTGAAAAATCTTTACGAGCCGGCTGCGATGGATACATCGAAAAGCCGATTGACGTCGATACCTTCCTCGATCAAGTCAGCTTATTTTTACATAAACCCATTCATGTGGACCAAAACAATGGATGATCAAGCCATGGATTTAACCCAAATTGTGATTCTGGTTGTTGAAGATAATATCAGTAATTTCAAATTGATCGCCCGCCTGCTGAGTACATTGGGGGTTCAATGTGAATGGAAGACCTCTGGTTATGAAGTCGTCGAATTTGCAGAGGGTCTGGCTCGCATCGATCTGGTTCTGATGGATATTCGCCTTCCCTACGAAGATGGTTATGGCGCCATGCGAAAAATCCGCCAATCTCAAAAATTTACCGGGATCCCCATCATTGCGGTCACGGCAGTTTCTGGACCTGAACAAATGAAGACAGCACAATTGGCTGGATTCGATGGATTTATTGGTAAACCGCTCGATCCAGATCGTTTTCCAGAACAAATCAAACTAATTCTCGCTGGTAAACCTGTCTGGGATTACAACTAAGGAGCTGAACATGAGTGAAGAATCGGCGGATACCCTCTCGCAGAAAGCCCCAACTGAATTCCGTGGAAGTTTAGTACGCACGGTGATTATCAGCCTGGTGCTCATGGCTCTGCTGCCAGCAGCAATCATTGGGGTGACAAGCTACCTCCAGTTCAGAAGCACTTTGAAATCCCAGACGGTCACTCAAATCTCCTCCCTCTCGCAAACCTATGCCGGCGAAATTGAGCAATTAAATTCCTCTACCCAATTATCTTTGGTTGGTTTTGCTTCATCCACAACAATACAAAATGCGGTTAGCGCGGCACAGGGTAATTCAAATTATTTTTATAATAATTCCGCGATTAATTCTTTTTTACAATCGAACATCAACAGCCTTGCCTCGACAAATAGCGTTACTGATCTTCTTGCCACCAATTCTGAGGGCCGTATCATCATTTCCTCCAAAACCGCTAAAATCGGACAAATTCTTTCACAAGAGAAATCGATTCAGGGGCTGGTAGGCACGGCGAATTCTGTCATCCTCCTCAATCCGGATGGAGCTTATCCAAACCAACTGGTCGTCGTAACGGCGTACACCAAATCATTTACAGGTTTCCCTTCACCAATTACCTTTCTCGCTTACTCCAAACCTACGCTTTTATCCACCGTGTTGAAGAACCCGCTGTCATATTTCCCGACCGCGAATGTTTTTTATATCACTTCAGATGGGAAGATCGTCGACTTGAACTCCAGTATGTCGACTCCAGAAAACCCCGCAACGAAAGCTGACTTTCTGACTTCGATCACAAATTTAATTGCCTCAGCCCAGACCGGGAAAGACTATGCCTATACAAATGGCAACGGTCAAGCTGTTTATTCTTATGTACGGCCCATTCCACGGCTGAGCAGCTCCTACATCCTCGAAGTACCGGTTATTTCAGTGCAAGGCCAGCTTCAATCGTTTTTACGATTCATCCTCATTTTATTGGCAGCCGCTCTCTTATTGTCCGGTCTATTCGCCTTTTTTGGAGCCCGTCAGATTGCTGTCCCACTGGTAGACCTTTCTGAAAAAGCCCGCAAGTTTGCTACCGGTGATTTTACTCAAAGGGCAGCAGTCAACCGTAAAGACGAAATCGGCTTGTTGGCTTCTTCATTCAACTACATGGTGAATCAGCTCTCGGTTTTCTATAGATCCCTTGAATCAAAGGTTGCAGTTCAAACCGAAAAATTAAGAACAGCCTCCGAAATTGCCCTGGATGCGGTTTCTGCGCCAACAACAACCGCGATATTGCAGCGCGTTACCCAATCCATTGTTGAAAAATTGGGTTATGAATACGCTTCTGTGTACCTGGCAGATAAAAAAGCTGAGAACCTTTTCCTTACTGAACAATTCAGTAATACAGAGGATTCTCTGCCCGCCCAGAACTTACGCATGCCCATTGACTCCTCCTCACTTATTGGTTGGGCCGCAGAAAATCGGCAGGCTCGTCTTTCACAAAACGTGCTTTCGGAACGCCCAAAATTATTAACTGCGCCATTATTGCCATCCACCCACTCTGAAATCAGCCTCCCGATCATTATTGCAGATCGCCTCATTGGCGTTTTGGATATTCAAAGTAAAGCCCAAAACACATTCGATTTTGAATCCTTGCCTGCGTTCACAACCATTACCACCCAAATTTCAGCCGGCTTGCGAAATATTGAACTGCTGGAATCCACTCAGCTCAACCTTCAAGAAACTGTTGTGCTCAATACGATCACCCGGGCAATTTCTCGCGCCCAAAGGGAAGAAGAGGTAATCGCCGATATTTCAAATCTGTTCAACCAATCGGCGTACTCCTGTCTGATATTTAAAACGGTTGAAAATGAACTTCACTTGAAGGCAATTGGTGATGCTGCTCCTTTGCCCTCAGACCAATCCTTGCTTGATGCGATCATTCCCTTTGAGAATGGTTTGAATCACCTCAGAAATGAAAACGTAGAGATCATCGAGAATTTTCAATTACTCACTGACTTTAGCCCGATAAATGCTTACCTTGGCAAGCGGGGCTGCCATTCTGCGGCTTTGATTCCAGTATTTGAGAACAAAAAACTGAGTTATGTCTTGGCAATCGGGACTCGTGATGAATCCGCCATTACCAGTTTGCAGGTACAGCCCTATATCGATCTGGCTGAAGCAATCGGAGTTTCTCTTGAACGAATTCACTTTAGCCAATCGCTCTCTCAAAAAGAAAGCGAGATTACCTTGCTGAGTGCTTCTTTCCTAGACGCCGGTAACGAAAAGAACCTGCAAGAGGTCTACTCATTTATCCATGAACAGATACGAATCGCCTTTGGAAGTTCGCTCGGTTTATGCGTTGCACTCCGGCAGGATGAATCACAGCCTTTGTTAAGTATTCCCTATTATTCCGATGTCGAACCGGTGACGATAAAATCCTATCCTCTGAGCAAGGACCTGCTCTCAAAAGTGGTCAATTCCGGCGAGAGCCTCTTGATACAAGATGCAAGCCTGTCTAATCAATTCACAGTTGACTCGCCTGAAACTCGTTTATCCGCGAAATCCTGGCTTGGTGTGCCCTTGCACATTGGCAGCAAGACAATTGGCGCTATTGCGATATTTGATGCAAATGAGAACACATTATTCACTTCTGAGTTTCAAACTATTCTGGAGATCGTTGCTGCCCATTTAGCGCTGGAACTCTTCATCGACAAACAAGAAAAGAATCTGGCAGAACTGCAAAGCAAATATAATTTTGAAAAATACTTGCTGGATGCCCTTCTGGAAAATATTCCCGATCGAATTGCCATCAAGAACACGAATAACGAGTTTATTCGCATCAGCAAATCTATGGCAGCTTTCCTGGGTGAGAGTGATTCAGCGAAACTGTTGGGTAAAAAAGATGAATACCATTATCAATCCCTCTCCGGAGAAAACGAAACCGCTGAAAACGACGTTTATGTGTCGCTGCAAACCCCAATTCTCAACCGGACTGAAAAATGGATGGATCGGGAAGGCAACCAACGGTGGGTAGTTTCTAACCGGATTCCATTGGTCACCAGCGAGCAGACAATTTCGGGGCTGATGAGTATCTCCACCGACATTACCGATTTTGTTAATGTGCAGCAGTTGGCTGAGAATCGGGCCAATCAACTGCAAACTGCGTCCGAAATCGCCAATGAATCAACCACAGGCACGATGGATGTAGATGTGACATTGAACCGTTTGGTGGAAATGATTAAATCAAGGTTCAACTTCTATCACGCTTCCATCTTCCTGGTCGATCCATTGCGAAAATTTGCAATTTTAAGGGAGTCTACTGGTGAAGCCGGCCAGCAAATGAAACAAACCGGCCACAAGCTGGCAGTCGGCTCTGCCTCTATCGTAGGACAGGCAACTGCAAAGGGCATTCCTGTCGTGATTGGGGATGTGACCAAAGAAACCAATTACTTTGCGAACCCATTACTTCCGGAAACTCGGTCAGAATTAGCCATTCCAATGAAGATCGGTGACCGAATTCTGGGAGCGTTGGATGTTCAATCTGTGGAATACAACGCGTTTTCTGATGAAGATATCAACATTTTGCAGATTTTGGCCAACCAGACCGCAGTGGCTGTTCAAAACGAAAACCTTTTCGCCAGTACGAATCAGTCCCTGTCTCGCCACCGCTTATTGAACCAAATCTCTTCGACGAACGTGCAGGGCCGGACGATTGAAGACGCCATTCGAGCCACAATCGAGATTCTGCACCAGGCCATGCCGGAGGAGCAGATCATCTATTTCGCCCTGGATCAACAAAATATCCTATCCGCGCGAGCTTCTTCTGGGATCAAAGACCTGGAGCAGACTTCACGGCAGATTTCTGTTGGTACCGGCCTGATTGGTCGGGTTGCCAGTGAAGGTCAACTGATTCGCCTGGCGGATGTCCAGAATGATAAGAGTATTCAGCCACAGAATTTTGAATCCAATTCAATCCTTGCTGTCCCGGTTAAGTTCAACGAAAAACTGCTCGGGGTGATTAACATTGAAAGTATTACCATCGCGAAATTCGACGAAAATGATGAAGAATTTGTCACCACACTGGCAGGGAATATGGCAGCCATTATTTCAAACATCACCTTACTCGAGCAGGTGCGTGATCAGGTCGAGAGACAGCAGAAATTATTCGATATTTCAAGCAAGATCCGACGCTCAGTGGATATCGATACAATCATGCAAACCTCGATCAACGAAATTGGCAGCGCTTTGAATGTGAGGCGCGCATCGATTCAGATTTCGCCAAATTTGGAAAACATCACCAAAAAGGAGCAGGAACAATGACCTATCTTCGCTCTTTATCTCCCGCTCACATCCCTGGTAATCTGGATCAGAATGATCCTTTAAAAATCTGGCAAGAAAGAATTCTGCAATCGATATTTTTCACAGGGGCGATATTTGGAGTGATATTCGGTTTAATTTTTATTCCTATTACCCTCCGAACCCAAAATTTCACCATGCTCTTCAGTGCGGCCGGACTCTTGGTGGTCTGCATACTCTTTTTTGCCCTGAGGAACATTTCCTATTACGTTAGGTCCATCGTCGCGCTGGTTGTGATCTATTTTTTCTCAAATATCGTCTATTTCAATTCAGGCTGGACTGGGGTTTCTATAATTCTGCTTCTAGTCTTCTCGTTCCTGTCCACAACTTTGCTTTATCAAGGACCTTCTCGCATCGGTTTGGTGCTTAGCCTGACCACTTTGTTGGTTTGGGCAGTTCTGCATTTTACCAATCTTATTTCTGGCGCCGGTCTCGCTTCTACGATTAACTCTTTAGGGCTTGATTTATTGATCGCGTTATTAACTGGTTTTTGCATCAATTTAGTAATAATTTCCCTCAAATCCCGTTTTTTAGAGATTGCTCGATCAAATAATAAGATGAGAGATGAGCGAATAATCGCGGATCAGCAAATGCAAAATCAGACCTCAACTCTTGAAAGGCGCGTAAACCAGCTTAGGACTGGTGCGGAGATCTCGAAAACGATCTCCACTCTTTCGGACCCTCAGCAAATCATCCGCCAGGTTTCCGATTCTGTAAAAGATCGTTTTGGCCTTTATTATGTTGGGGTGTTTCTAGTCGACCCGATGAAAGAATTCGCTGTCTTGCAATATGGTACTGGTGAGGCTGGCCGTAAAATGTTGGCTGCCAGGCACCGGTTGGCAATCGGCGGATATTCAATGATTGGCTGGACAACCCAGACCCGCAAAGCACGTGTGGCTCTAGATATCGGATCTGAAGCGGTTCATTTCGACAATCCACTTTTACCCGAAACCCGTTCAGAACTGGCATTGCCAATCGCTACGAATGCAAATTTATTTGGGGCAATGACAATCCAATCCAATATTTCTGGCGCATTTGACGAAAACGATATTCTGGTTTTCCAGGGTATTGCTGACAACCTTGCGATAGCACTGGAAAATCACAGCTCCTTTGAACAGACCCAAAAAGCACTGCAAGAAATTCGGGTCTTGAATAAATCTTTCGTTCAGCAAGCCTGGGGAGAAACCCTGGCGATTCGCGGCAAACTATCTGCTGAATATGAAAAACCTGATCTTTCTACTCTTCCCGTTGACACCAATACAGTTCATGTCCCGATTTACCTGCGTAATGAAGTCATCGGTCAGATTAATTTGGAAATCTCTGGAACCGAAATCAATCCAGATGAAATGGAGTTTCTAAAATCTATTTCGGATCAGACCAGCAGCGCCTTGGAAAATGCCCGCTTGATTGATGAAACCCAACGCAATGCAGCGAACGAACAAAAATTGAATAATTTATCTACTCAATTCTCTCAAGCCCTCACCATTGAAGAAATTCTTAAAACCGCAGTAACAGAATTCGGTAAACTTCCTTCGGTGTCCGAAGCGTCCATATCCCTTTTACCCCCTGAAGATGTCAACCTTGACCAGACTTCAGAAAAACGTGTGAGGTGAAATCATGACTCAAGCGAACGCCTCGAAACCCGCGATCACAAGAAAAAAAGCACAAATGGGTAAACAAGCCGGCAATTCTGGACCGGATGAAACCTTGTTACAGAACCTGTTGAACGGCAGTCTCATTTTAGGAACGATTCTATTCTTCTTGAATATCTACAATTCGTTTCAGAAGGCAGATTATGTGTCTGTAGGCATAATCTTTGCTGCTTACGGGATCATTTTCTTGATCACCTTCGCCCGCATGATCCCGTACAGGATCAGGGTCATTTTTCTCTGTACAGCCTTCTTTATGGTCGGAGTAATCAGTCTGCTCCAATCTGGGGTCAATGCCAATTCTTTGTTGTACTTTTTGGTTTCCATTCTGATTGCTGGTATCCTGGAAAAAAGCAACCTATGGATCCTGATTACCGGATTGACATTATTAATTGTCTCGATTCTCAGCTACCTTTTCCAAAACGAAATCATCGAGGTGGGCTCAGCACTGGTAAAAACAGATACTGTGCTTTATTGGATTTCAATAATTGTTAATTTCAGCTTTTTGATCATTCTGATTACCCAACCAATCAGAAATTATGTACGCAAATTGCAAATTGCCATTTCTTCTCTTGAGGCAAAAAACTCTTCGTTGAGCGAAGAAAATCAGAACTATATTCAAGAGAAAAAGAAATTTGAAGATAATCTTGATCGCAGACGGATACGCCTTGTGACCACGCGGCAAATTTCACGTGAGATTTCACATCAGTCAAATCTGGAAAAGCTTCTGAACGACTCCGTAGATCTTATTCGCACTCAGTTGGAATACCATCATGTGTTGATTTTTATTAACGATGATCATGATGAAAATACATTATTAAAAGCCGCTGCCGGTGGAGGCAGCCATGTCCTTTTAGACCGGAATTTCCGCATCAGAATACATGAACCGGGGATCATCAGTTCTGTTATCACCCGTGGAGAAGCGCACATCGCCAACGATTTATCTATGGAGACGTTACCCTTTTTACACAGCACCCTTTCAAATTCTCAATCGGAATTGACTGTTCCGTTACGCATCAATCAAAGAACAATAGGCGTCCTGGATGTTCAGTCTGACGAGAAGGATACCTTCGGTGATGAAGATATCGAAATGCTGCAATCCATTGCAGATCAACTCTCCACTGTCATTGACAAAAACACACAAATTCAGGAATTGAGGAATCAGGTCAACACTCTGGAAGAGAGTTATCACTCATTCACCCGCGGTACCTGGCGGAGTCACTTGAAAGGGACTGCTGAGCATTTGAATTATCTATTCACCAAGAATGCCCTTGAAACTGAATTTGCTCAATCGAAGATTTCTGAAGACGTGTTAGCCTCAGGAGAAGCAATCATCGCTCCAGCTCAATCTGAATATAACCCGCAGAAGAATGAATCGATTATGGCAGTACCAATCATCCTTCGCGATCAAGTTTTAGGGGTCTTGAACATTAAATACAACGGAACGGAAATTCCGCATCAACTGTCCACTTTGGTCAGTACCGCTTCTGACCGTCTGGCTTTGGCTATTGAAAATGCACGTTTGTTGGAGCAGATTCAGGAACGTGCGGACCGTGAGCATCTGGTAGGTGAAATTTCTTCTAAATTACGCGCCGAGACTGATGTCGATTCAATTTTGCGCACTACCGCTACAGAACTGGCCAAGTCATTAGGAATTGATGAAGTCCGTATTCAGTTGAAAACTGCGGATTCAAGGTAGCCGGAGGAATTATGCTTGCTCAAAAAGAGAATTTAAGTCAGGTTAAGCTAGTGGATGCACAACCTTTACGGTTGCGGTATTCACGTAACGCCTTGATCGTGATTTTTATAATCAGTGCTCTTGCCGGAATTGCCGCTTTGGTATTAGGCATTTTTCAACATTTTTGGCCTCTCTACCTTGTCTCGGTTGCATTTGTCGTTTCTGCGATCATTGATATCTTTGCCTTAACCTCTATTTGGGACGCCTCATTTGAAATTAAAATCCTTGCAGCGACACTCGGAATTGAAATCGCTTTAATTTTTACAGGCGGTGTTTTTTCTTTTGCATATGGCCTGCCCACCGCTTTCCTCGCCTTTTTTATTGGTTTCATGTTTGCGTCTTATAACCCGACTTTAAAGTTAAATGAGTGGATCATTGGTTTGGGCTTGTTTGGTGCTCTGGGTAGTACTCTTCTGGGTGTTTTGGCACCATTACAGCAAATATCCAATCCAATCGCTTCAATTGCGATTGTCGCACTTGACCTTGCGGCTGTATTCTTCTTGGTTAAAATTTTCCTTTCAGGCTTTTTTAGCGCTTCCTTGAGATTAAAACTCTTGCTTTCAGCGCTGGCTATCGCGATTGTTCCTTTAATCATCTTAGCTGTAGTGAATCTGAATTCTTTCCGCTCAGTCATTACTTCTCAATCAGACCAAACCCTGCGTATCGCCACCGAACTCACCATCAATCAGGTGGATGATTTCTTTACAAGTCATTTGACCTTATTGGAAACCGAGGCCTCTTTACCGGTTTTTTCATCGTATCTGGCTTTGTTTCCAGCCAGCCGCCACGGTAGTACCCAAGAATCTGAAATGATCACCAGTATTAAATCATTTCAATCAAACGATACGATTTATGCGCCTTCCTATGCCGTCTTAAACTACCAGGGGGATGACCTTTATGATACGGATGTCAGTAAAATAGGAAAATCTGAAGCCACCACTGATTATTTTCAGAAATGCTCCACCACCCAGTTGCCGTTTGCATCCACAGTGGAATTTGTGCCTTATACTCGTGAATCGTATATCTATTTTATTACGCCGATTTTTTCCCAGGATCTATCCCTTATTGGTTATTTGCGGATAAATTACGATTCCCATATTTTACAGACCCTGCTGCAAAAGAACGTCGGCTTGATTGGATCCCACTCTTACCCATTATTGATCGACGATAATGGAATTCGCCTCGCAGACACCTCCAATCCTGACCTTCTCTACCATTCGATCCAAACTTTCGGCACAGACAAATATACTTCGCTGCTTACGAGCGGAAGAATTCCATCTTACATTCCGGCGACCCAAATTGCTGCGCCGGTCGATGAAATAGCCAATGCCCTTTTTGTCGCGCGAAGTCAGCCATTTCAATCTTTTAGCGTAAATATGCAGAGCGCGAAAACAAACACTCTCGATACAGCTTCTTATGGATCAATGACCACGCAAAAATGGTATGTGGTTTTCTTGCAAGAACAATCAGCATTAATTCAAACCCAGCAAGAGATGACCCGGTCGACAGCACTCATCGCCGTCCTGATCATCATTTTAGTGAGTATTCTGGTTGGAATCATTTCGAATTTCTTTACCCAACCAATTATTGATCTCACCAATACATCCAAGTTGATTTCGGCAGGAAATTTGGATGCGCATGTGAATGTCAATTCTCATGATGAAATTGGTGAATTGGGTAGAACCTTCAACTCAATGGCTGCCCAATTAAAATCATCATTTGAGACGTTGGATAAACGCGTCGCCGAGCGCACCCAAGAACTTGCGCAACAAAATGATACGCTGCGTTATCGATCCAGGCAATTGCAAACCGTAACCGATGTTGCGCGCACAATTGTTTCAAGCAACGACATGGAATCCCTTCTCGTTATGGTGACCCAACTGATTAGCAACCGGTTCAACTTCTACCATGCAGGAATATTCCTTCTGGATGAGAAAGGCGAATTCGCCGTGCTGAGAGCTTCAAACTCGACCGGCGGTCAACGTATGTTAAACCGCCAACATAAGCTAAGAGTAGGGCAAGTAGGTATCGTTGGCTATGTGACTGGTTCGGGTTTGCCCCGTATTGCAACCGATGTCGGTAAAGACGCCGTATTCTTTAACAATCCTGATTTGCCAGACACAAAATCTGAAATGGCGCTGCCGCTGAAAATTGAAGACCGCGTGATTGGCGCATTGGATATTCAATCCGTCGAGTCCAATGCATTTTCAGAAGAGGATGTCGCCCTGTTTACAACCCTGGCCGATCAGGTTTCTATCGCCATCAATAATAACCAATTGCTCTCGAATACTCAAAAAGCTTTGGATGAAGCTCAAAGTCTTCATCGCCAGTACCTTAATCAGGAATGGACGAAGAGAGCAGCTGATCTTGGCCGAACAAGCTACAAATACACTTCTCAGGGTCTCACCACTTACGATGAAGATTTACCTGAAGTAAAAATGGTCTTTGAATCCGGTCATCCGGTCACCCGCTCAGCCGTTCAAGATAATTCGGGTGAAAAGTCCTTCTCTACTTTAGCCGTGCCTATCCTGTTACGCGGCGAAGTGATTGGGGTCATTCACCTTCAGGAACACGAGGGTTCGAGCTTGGTCTGGAGCGAACGGGAATTATTGACCGTCCAAACTTTGGCGGATGAATTAGCCCAAACGCTTGAAAATGCCCGCCTTTTTGAACAGACCATCCGCCGAGCTGACCGCGAACGTCGTGTCCTGGAAATTACCAGTAAAATCCGTTCCACCAATGATCCCCAGAAAATGCTCGAGATTACTCTGGAAGAATTGAAACGTCATTTAGGCGCGTCGCAGGCACAGATAGTCATTAATTTACCCGGGCAACCTTCTGGATATGATGAACCTTCTCCAAAGAATCCAAACGGGAACTCAAGGGATTAATCATGACGCGGATTATCTCAATCGCCAACGAAAAAGGTGGGGTGGCAAAAACCACAACCACTCTATCACTCAGCGGAGCCTTCGTCGAAGCAGGTTATCGTGTCTTGGCTATCGATCTGGATCCTCAGGCAAATCTATCGCTTTCTCTATCAGAAGAAACTTCTACTTCATCAGGTTCAATTGTAGATATTCTTGTCAACAATATTCCTTATGAGAACGTAATAAAAAAGACGAATCTTGAAAATCTAACCCTGCTACCAGCAAATCATCAATTAGGATTGAGCGAACGAATCTTACCTTTCCGCCCAAATTACACTTTTATGCTGAAAGATTTTTTAGAATCCGTAAAAACAGCTTATGATTTTATCCTGATCGATTGCCCGCCATTTCTTGGAGCACTTACTTCCAACGCCTTGACCGCCTCTGACCTATTGATTTTGCCGACTCAAGCAGAATACTATTCGGTGTTTGCTTTACGCAATATGATGGGACTGATACGGCAAATCCGTGCCAATGGCAATCCTAAATTAAAATATCGGCTTTTAGTCACAATGTTCGACAAGAGAAATCGCATTCACTGTACCCTTGCCGAGCATTTAAGAACCACTTTTTCTTCTGGAGTATTTGATTCTGTAATTGAAGTCGATACTAAATTAAGAGAAAGTCCAATGTCAGGTCAATCGATCATTTATCACGCTCCAAAAAGCAGATCTGCATTGCAATATCGTTTTCTAGCTCAGGAGATAATTCATTATGTCGAAGAAAAATATCAATAACCGGCTTGAAAACCTTTTCGCTAATCTGAACGATCAAGAATCGGTTGCAATCCCAGCCATTGAGGCAGTAAAATTGCTAAATTGGTCATGGGAGACAGATGCGAATGGTATCTATACACAATGCAGTCCCGAAGTAACTCAAATTCTTGGTTTAAATGTGAACGACTTCTTAGGTTCTCCTTTATTAAGTTGTCATATTGCCAAAAAAGATCGGAAAATCCTGCTCGAAAATATTCAAAATGATGAGTTTCCTTTTGAAGTTGACCTTCATATGGAAGATGCAAACGAGAAAAAAGTCCTTACCCATTTTCACGTATTTAAAATCAGCAATGATGCAAAAAAAGATTTCTTCTTTCGCGGTTTTACTCAATTACTGGATGAGACCGAAACACAACCGAAACAAACTGACGCACCGCATTTGTTTGTTTCCTCTGAAGATGAACAGGAAATAGGCAAGGAAACAGGCGATGTTCCATCGGCACTTGAAGGATTAACTCAATCTGCAAATGAGAATAAAACTGTCGATGAGGACTCTGCTCAAGCTCTGGATCAATTAGCTCAAGAAATTACCCAGATTACCCATTTAGAACGTATTATCGAATTACCGAACCGAAAAATATCCAAAATTACAAAATCTGATTTGTCCAAGCTATCAAAGACTGCCCCTTTGGGTCCACTCCCTTCATCGTTACCCGGTTCAATGGCCGGGGGAACTGCCCCCTTACACAGCGATGTCATTTCTGGTGTAGCCCTGGAAGGAGATAACTTTAAACCCTCCCAAAACGTCTGGACACAGCAAGCGCTGGTCAGCTATCAGGAAAATGTCGTAGTTTCATCACCAGCCTCACAAGAGAATCCAGCCATCATGGCCAGCCCATTGAGACTGCGGGACCAGAAATCTGGAGTCATCGAATTAGTTGATACAAAGTCGGATCGTAAATGGACAGAAGATGATCGTTTGCTCATGCAAGAAATTTCCACTCAACTGGGTCTCGCTCTGGAAAATGCCCAGTTGTATTCGACTGTACAAAAAGAATTAAGCGAAAGAATTAAAGCTGAACAATTAACAGATCGCCGCAATCGGGATCTCGCGACTTTGAACCAAATTGGCCAAAGGTTGAGCCGTCTGGTCAGTCAGGAAGAGATTTTTAAATTGGTTTCTTCCATGCTGCAAGAGACAATGGAAGCGAATAATTTGCTGATTTCGGTTTTTGATGAACCCACCAATTCATTCTCTTTTCCTATCTGTGTACTTGATGGTAAGAATGTAATTCTTCCACCCCGCAAAATTGGCACAGGGTATCAGGAATCTTTACTTAAATCACATGCGCCGCTTGTATTGAATAAAGAACCCCTACAATACCTGGAGAACGGTGCTATTGACCATCCGTTAAAGAAACCTACCTCGATGGTTGCCATTCCCCTTATGACCGGTGATCGTGCGCTTGGTGTGATCACCTTGTTGAATGATGAAGAAGGAAAAGTATTCGATCACGTTCAAGTGGAATTACTTTCTACAGTTGCTACACAGACTGCAACGTCTCTTGAAAACGCGAACCTCTTCACAAATATTCGTGATGCACTTGAAACGATTGAAGTTCGTGAAAGATATCAATCGAATGTCACCAAAGCTGTCGCGCTTCTGAGCGAAAAGGGATCGCAAACTTTACCCCAAATCCTCGAATATCTGGCAGCAGCTGCTGATTGCGAGAGAACTTTTTTCGCCGACTCTATCCTGGAAAAAGAAGGCGGCCTGGTTTGGTCAGCTTCATCTATTTATGTAAAACCCGAAGCCAATGTTCTGGTGAGCAACGATCTGCTTTCACGTTTGGTTGCCACGGAATTCCCGGAGTGGTTGAATGAGCTAAGTTTACAAGGTTGGCATACATCAACGATGAATACTGCCAAATCTGCAGAAAAAAGTTACCTCCAGTCTCAGAACATCGAATCTCTTTTACTGTTAGCCATCCCGCAGGGGGAAAATCGGTTTGGCTTGATTGCCTTCGAAAATTTCTCTGTCCTCCATGATTGGGAAAAAGAAGAAATTGATATTTTGCGTATTGCTTCAGATGCTCTTACGAACACTCTAATTCGCGAGGAATTGTTAAAACAGGTTCAGAATTCATTAGAGGAGACAGAAGGATTATATGCTGCTTCTCACCAACTGGCTTTGTCCAACACTCCACAAGAAATGCTTTCTGCGGTCATCCAGGGAGTACATTCACAAAATATCAACCGCGGAATTCTCATCCTCTTCCACTATGATGAAACCGATAAAGTCGAAAGGATGGTCGTGGAGGCTAATTATTACAGCGGTGCCGGTACACCTCCACCACCCGTACAGACTGAGTACTTGACCTCTCTATACCAGCAGATTTTTGTCACCAGCAACCCGGTATTTTATGATAATGTCTCTGAATCACAAATGGATAAGAACCTTCAAGAGATTCTCATCCGTCAGAACATCCATTCGCTAGCTGTCTTACCGCTTTGGTCAGGGAATCGTCAAAGTGGTGTATTAATGTTGATTTCGGTTATCAAACGCGGCTTCCTCGAGCAAGAGTTAAGGTCTCTTCCCCCGCTGGCTGACCAAATGGCAACTGCATTGGAAAACTTACGCCTGTTTGAAAGTACCCAATTGGCGTTGTCTGAAACCGAGTTGTTGTATAAAGTGTCAAATGGTATTGCCCAGGCTTCTGGCATGGACGAATTGGTTGAGCTGGTGGGTCAAAACGCCATGCCGCGGGGAGCAGATGCTATTCACCTGTTCATATCCAATTCACAACAAGCAGAGAAGTTGGGCAGTTTTGAATACGTAGGAAAATATTCTGTCGAATCCCTTTATTCTTCCATTGGGAAAACGATTTCCTCTGATTATTTCTCAGCCTTCGATTTTTCAAGGGGAGAACCCATCGTTGTAAAGAATTTAAAAAATTTGGGATTGAACAGTGAAGCAGTTGAATTCTTTACCAAATTAGAGTGTGCCACATTTACTGTTATTCCGATGCTTTCCTCAGGGTCTTTCCTGGGGATGCTGCTCTGCTCATCTGCCAGAATTACTGAATTCTCTTCAGAGGATATCAATACCCTGCATATTGTCACAAACAGCATTTCAGTCGGCATTGAACGTCAGCGTTTGCTTTCCGAAACCCAGCGGCGTGCTTTGGAGTTGCAGGCTGCTGCTGAATTGGCTCGTGATACTACCAGTACATTGTCATTAGATATTTTACTCAACCGGATTGTCAATCTACTTCAGGAACGGTTCGGTTTTTATCATACTGCAATTTATTTGGCTGACGAAACAGGCACTTATTTAACCATTCAGGAGGCAACTGGCCGCGCCGGAATTGAGATGAAGCAGCATCAAAATCGCATCGCTGTCGGCTCAAAATCAGCCATGGGTATCTGCGCTTCTACAGGCAACCCAGAAGTAATCAACGATACAGCGAACAGCACGATTTATTATCCCAACCCCCTGCTGCCTGATTCAAAATCCGAGTTGGCTTTGCCATTAAAAATCAGCGGTAAGGTGACCGGAGCTCTCGATATCCATTCCACACAAATCAACGCATTCTCTTTGGCAGAAATCACGGTTTTTCAAATTCTTGCTGATCAAGTTTCTATCGCTATCGAAAACGCGCATGCTTATGAAATTTCACAAAAAGCGGTAGGCGAAATGCGCGAGTTGGACCGCGTGAAGAACCAATTCCTGGCGAATATGAGCCACGAACTGCGCACACCTTTAAATTCAGTGATTGGCTTCTCCCGTGTAATCTTAAAAGGAATCGATGGACCAATCAATGATGTTCAAAAACAAGATATCGGCTCCATTTACTCCTCCGGCATGCACTTACTTACCCTGATTAACGAAATCCTTGATATGTCCAAGATTGAAGCAGGTAAGATGGAATTGCAGCTTGAGCCAGCAAATATAGGCGATTTGATTAATTCAACTATCTCTTCAATCATGGGATTGGTCAAAGACAAGCCCATTGAACTGGTTCAAAAAGTTGATGCGAACCTGCCTTTGGTGAAAATAGACCAAATTCGCATCAATCAGGTGCTGACGAATTTAATTGCCAATGCCGTCAAATTTACCGAAAAAGGGAACATCACAATTTCTGCCTCCCTTTCACGAAGCCCAGAAGATAAACCTGAAATCATGGTAACTGTGGCAGATTCCGGTATCGGTATCGCAGCGGCAGATCAATCGAAACTCTTCCAGCGGTTTTCTCAAGTGGATGACTCCCCCACTCGCAAAACCGGGGGCACAGGTTTAGGCCTATCGATTTGCAGGTCATTGATCGAATTACACAAAGGACGTATTGGTTTACTCTCCAGTGAAGTAGGCACAGGAAGTACCTTCTTCTTTACCTTGCCCGTAGAGGAACCAAAAGTGGTTTCGGATTTGAATCAGCTCGCACACGAACAGAATTTGATTTTATCCATCGATGATGATCCACAGGTAATCTCCCTTTATGAGCGTTTTTTACAGTCCAGCGGTTACCAGGTGGTTGCTGAAACCAATCCAGAGAAAGCAGTTGAACGTGCCATCGCTCTCAAACCCATGGCCATCACTTTGGATATTATGATGCCGAAGAAAGATGGCTGGCAGGTAATGCGAGACCTGAAAAAAAACGAATCAACGCGAAATATTCCTGTTCTGATTTGTTCCATTCTTGAAGAGGAAGAAAAAGGGTTTAGCCTGGGTGCTTCAGAATATTTGGTCAAACCGTTTATTCAGGATGATTTGATCAGAGCCATTCATCGAATGGAAAGTAACGGAGAACTACATAACATTTTGGTTGTCGACGACAACCCTGCTGATCTACGCCTGACTCAAAAAATGATTGAGAATGGCGGGAATTATCACGTCACCGCAGTTGAGAACGGTCGAGATGCTCTAGAATCTTTGACGAATTCAGTGCCAGACATGATCATTTTGGATTTGTTCATGCCTGGTTTGAATGGGTTCGATTTGCTCGAGATTTTTAAAGGGGATCCCAAATTCTCTCAGATTCCAGTGATCATCCTCACCGGCGCTGATTTATCCTCTGAGCAGCAGAAACAATTATCAAATTTTGGAAAACACCTCTTTTCAAAAGGTGCACTCAAAGAAAAAGACTTGCTGGTTTATATAGAAGAATCACTGAACAAAATTAAATCTGTACAAACGAATGGATAATTCATACTCATGTCGTCTCATTTCATAACCATCTGTCTTGATTGTGGCTTCAAATCCCCGTATCTGCCAGGTTCTCCCGCCTGCCCAAAATGTGGAAGTCTTTGGCGGGAAGCAGTTTATGACTATGCAAATTTAGCTTACACGCTTCCAGTAATGCTGCCCGGTCGGCCTTTCGACATTTGGCGTTATCGTGAATTACTCCCTGTCCGCGACCCCAATCCAGAGTTATCCCTTGGTGAGGGCGGTTCCCCTCTTATCCATGCCAATAATCTGGGGATGATGCTCGGTTTGCCGAATATCTATATAAAAGATGAAAGACAGGGGCCAACTGCTTCGTTCAAAGATCGGCAGGCAGCTTTGATGGTCGCTGCTTTAAAAGAGGCAGGCATAAACGAAATGGTCTGTGCCTCGACCGGGAATGTTGCAATTTCATACTCAGCTTACGCGGCTCGCGCAGGAATTAAGCTGTGGGCATTTCTGACCTCACTGGTACCCGCTGCGAAGATGCGAGAAGTTGCTTTATATGGCACTCAGGTTGTAAAAATTACCGGTACGTATGATGAAGCCAAACAAATGGCAGCCGAATTTGCCAGGCAGCGCAATCTCTTTCTAGATCTCGGCGCACGCAGTATTCCTTGTCTCGAATCAATGAAAACGATCTCTTTCGAAATTACCGAACAACTAACGGATATTCTGGGTCCCCAGGAACCTTTGGAACCGAATGCCAAAATTCCTGCCTGGCGTAGTCCGGATTGGTATATTCAATCTGTCAGCGGGGGAATTGGACCTTTAGGTGTTATGAAAGGCTTTAAAGAGCTGCATATGATGGGGCTGATCAATTCAGAACCAAAAGTCGCAGTCATTCAGGCTGAAGGGTGCGCACCAATGGTCCATGCCTGGAAACAGGGCAAAGAGACTGCAGTTCCCGTAAAATCACCCCACACGTTAATTGCCACTCTTGCCACTGGAGACCCCGGCCGGACCTATACTCAACTCCGTCAAAACATCAATGCAAATGGTGGAACATTCGAAAGTGCCACTGATGAAGAAGCTTTCCGCGCTATGCATATATTAGCCAAAATGGAAGGTATTTCTGCCGAACCTGCTGCGGCCATTGCTTTTGCAGGTTTAGTCAAGCTGGTTCGCGCCGGTAAGATCGAACCCAATGAAGTTGTCGTAATCAATTGCACGGGTCATACTGTCCCCATTGAACGAGATATTCTTGGCGAAGGATGGGAACGCAATATCAACCTTTCCTCTGATACTCTGTCAGAAGAGGGTCAGGAAGAAGGGTTGCTGGCTGCTTTGAGTACTGTGACGATTGATCGCTTCCCGCGTATCGCTATCGTAGATGACGAGCCTAACGTGCGCACTCTAATTCGGCGCATTTTGCAATCGCAGGGGAATTATCAGTTCTTCGAAGCCAGCAATGGCAAAGATGCCGTAGAAATGATCAGTCGAGAACACCCCAGTTTGGTGCTGCTTGATTTGATGATGCCCGATATGGATGGGTTCCAGGTAATGGATGCTCTCCAGACGAAAAAAGAGACCAAAGATATCCCAATTATTGTGATCACTGCAAAAGAACTAACACCTGCAGAAAACAAACGGATGAAAGGACACATTCATTCCTTAATGCAAAAAGGAGATTTTATGAATGACGATCTTCTGGATGAGGTTAGAGCGTTGCTAAAATAGAATCAACGATGACTGAAAAAACGAAAGGGATTTTCGCTTCACTTTCATCCGCATTATTACTTGGCCTGACTCCAATCTTTGGCAAGCAATCTATCTTGCTTGGTTTTTCGCCCCTTGCAGTGGTGGCAATTCGTTCGACGATTGCCGCCTTTCTCGTATTACTTTTTCTTTTGGTCTTTAAAAAATCTCTCTTTTACATTTATCCTCTCGGGTTGGCTGGCTGTATTATGGCAGGGTTTATCAATGGCATTGGATCAATCCTATATTACACTGCCCTATCCCGCCTGGACGCAAGTATCGGCCAATTACTCTACTCGTTCTATCCTCTTTTTGTAGCCTTATGGCTGATCGTCGATCGCCAATCTGTAAGTAAAATTACTGTCCTCAGGCTTTTATTAATTCTGCCGGGTGTGTTCCTTTTAATCTCTAATTCTCAAACCGGAATTGACTTAATCGGCGGTGCGATGATGGTTGGCGCGGCTTTACTTTATGCCCTGCACTTAATCATCAACCAGAGAGTCTTGTATGAAGTTCCAGCTCCGACCGTCACTTTGTATACGCTGATTTCGATGGCAGTAACAGTCACTGCCGCATTTTTAATTTTTTCACCCCAATTACCCATGCAAGGGACCTCATGGTGGCCGTTATTGGCTCTGGCAATCATCACATTTCTGGCGCGCTTAGCCCTGTTTTTGGGAGTAAAAAATATAGGCGGTCTGCAAACCTCAATTCTTGGGTTAGGCGAATTGCTTGTGACTATGGTAGTCGCCCAAATTTGGCTGCATGACCGCCTATCTGTTGATCAGTGGGTAGGTGCGTTTCTGATTATCCTCAATTTACTTTTAGCAGGATTTGATAAATCTACCCCGCAAAAGCGTCACGCCCATGGATTCTTACGCTGGCTGGATCCCCCATCCATCCACCCAACAGACTTTCCCTATCGTGACCAATAACCAGAACGCCTCGATTGCGGCAAAATCATCCGCACCTGGAAAGTATTATTGCTGAGGCTGCCAGGTTGCTCCATATTTCCATGCATTATCTGTGCTTAGTCTGACCGGTTTAATGGAGGGATCACTTTCTGCTTTCTGGATATCGATCAAATAGAGATCGCTCTTCCCGGTTTGATTATTTCCCAGATCCAAAATTATGGATTTGCTATCAGCCGACCAACTTGCTCCATCAACCAATTGATCAGTGATTGAATTATCCAGTAATTGAGTAATCACAGACCCATCACTTTTCACCAGATAGAATACACTCTTTCCTTCATCACACCAAACCGAGACCAATCCATACTTTCCATCTGGGGAAGTTGTATTGCTGGCTCCACCCAGAATCTTATCTCCTTGATATTTCTAGCATTGACCTGCATAATTTGTCCAGGTCGATAAAGGAGTGCTCGCGTTACCATAGATCTTGTGCCAGGTCCAACTCTCGGATTGATTGGTGACATAAGTCAGAGTATTTGAACTTGCGAACCAAGCGACAATTCCACTGTCATTGTAAGAAGTAATCTTTTCTGGCTGGGTACTTTCCGAGTTGAATCGGTACAATTCCCATAAATCGACTTGATTCGACACTGCTATAAAGTGATTCTCATCCTGCCAACCAACGATCTTGATTGACCCATCCACTTGTCCAAGCACTTTTTGGTCACTTCCATCATTTTTGACCATGTAAATCGCATATTTTCCTGATGCAGAGTCTTCCTTTGCATAAACAATCTGTTTGCTGTCGGGTGACCAACCTCCAAGCAAATTATTACCCTTTTCATCGATTGTTTTTACAACAATCCCTGCAATAGAATCGCTGACATAAATTGAGCTAGCGTTTGAATCGCCCGCATTACTTTCAGAGAATTCAATCATCTGTCCATCGGGTGACCATTGGAAAGCAAGATTTTGACTCGTGTTCTCTGAAATCTGTTTTTGTGAACTTCCATCCGCGTTCATGATATAAAGACTGCTTTTACCGTCACTTTCTTTAATGAAAGCAATATATTTTCCATTTGGAGACCATGCCGGTGAATAGCATTTATCGACGCCTTGGGTCAATTGAGATACATTCGAGCCATCAGATTGCATGGTATAGATTTCGGGGTTTCCGCTTGTTTCTGATACGAATGCGACGAACTCAGAGCCTTGTAAATTGGTTGCAGAAGCACCAGCCTGTAAAGACGAAAAAGCAGCCGTTTTTGTAGGTGATTTTCTTAATTGGGGAAAAGCAAAATAGACAACAACCAACACTAGAACAGCTAAAACAACTCCTGCTAGAATTTTTATTCCTGGTTTATTTAGTTTCGACATAGTAACCTCCTCATTGCCGATTGTCTTGATTCAGAACATTGTTATTTGATTTGATATGATTTGATTTAGATTTATTACCCCTGATCCTTTGGGCATTATAACATATCCATTTTGACGAATTCTTTTTTGTCAAGGTAGATTAAGAGTTTAAATCGGCAAGAAGACTGTTGGATTGAACCACTTTGAAGGTTGAACTATTTGTCAAGATCAATGACTCGAGCAATTAAATAAAAAAATGACGGTTTTCTTTGCCGTCATTTCTACTGTTTCAAGGGTGGGCGAAGGGTTTCGAACCCTCAACATCGTGATCCACAGTCACGCACTCTGCCATTGAGCTACGCCCACCATGAACTCCCAAATTCTATCACAGCCCCTCGCCCTCTGCAAGGAATTCCCTTACAGATGCTGCCGCGTCTGCGCTGTCCACTAACTCCTGGGTGTGTGTACTCAAATTCTTCAGGGTCACTTTACCTGCATTCACCTCATCGGGGCCGAGAACGATCACCACTTTAATTCCCATGCGGTCAGCATATTTTATTTGCCTGGGTAATTTCGCTGCCTCCGGGTAACAAATTGTATTGATTCCCTGGTTCCGAAGTCGGCTGGCTGCTTCCAATGAGGCGCCAATCAAGCTTTCGTCAAAAACAGTAACCAAAACTGAATTTCTCAGGACATTCAATTCTGGTAAAAGTCCAAATTTTTGCAGGAGAAGGGTGATCATCACATCCCCCATCGCGAATCCAACCCCTGGTAATGGGTCTCCACCTACATCACCCACTAAATTATCATAATGCCCGCCGCCTAGTACGGCTCTCCCGTCGCCAGTGACGTCCCAGGCTTCAAAAACGATGCCAGTATAGTAATCCAGACCGCGAATAATTGAAGGATCATACCGGACGTAATCGCTTACTCCCATTCTCTCCAAAGCTGCAAAGATACGGGTCAATTCTGCTGATTTCTTCCACAGGTCTCGATCCGCCAATAAACGATTCAGGTTTTCTAAATCCTGTGTGGATAGACCAATTTCTTGCCCGAATTGATTCCATTCATCTCCATGCATTTTGTCGCGGCGGTCAATCAATCGAAAAATCGCTTTGTGTTTTTCTTTTTCAATCCCCAGCCCGATCAGTTCTTCTTCCATCAATTTGCGATGGTTAATGGAAATACGTACCTTTTCTGAGGTAACGCTGAGACTTTCGAGAAAATTGGCACAAATGGCCACCATTTCTGCATCCGCTTCAGGGCTGTTTACACCAATTTGATCGATGTTCCACTGGAAAAACTCACGTGTTCGTCCTTTTTGCGGCCTTTCATAGCGCCAGAATGGTCCAAAAGACCACCACTTGAGTGGATAAACCAATTCATTTTGTTTTTGAGCAACCATCCTGGCTAAAGAAGGTGTCAATTCAGGTCTAAGAGTAATTAATTCACCAGACCGATCCGGGAAAACAAAAGCCTGCTCTTTGACTAATTCTTCACCTGATTTTGCTGCATAAAGGTCAATCTTCTCTAAAAATGGGCCGTCCCATTCCTGATAACCGAATAACTCCGAGGCTTTTCGAATAGCCCCATACAGCCACTGCCTTATTTCCATGGCTTCAGGATAAAACTCTCTTGTACCTTTTACCGCCTGAATGGATGTTTTCATCTTCACTTCTTTCTACAACAATGATAAAGAATTTTAACATAATTCCTTAAATTTCCTGGAATGATTAATGGCTGTCGATTTGAAATCTTGGAAAAACTCATCATTTTTATGCTTGCAGTAACTTCATACTTCAGGGTATGATTAATCCGTTAACGTCGATATTTATATTGTTTACTCATAGGTTAATTAATGAACGTCTCAGAATTGATTAATTTGATCCACGGAAATTTATTGAACTCGAATGCCGATCTTAACCGCATCGTTAAAGGCGGTTGTGGGGCTGATTTAATGAGCGACGTCCTGGCTTCCATTCAACCCGAAGCAGTCCTCCTTACCGGTTTGTGCAACCCGCAGGTCGTACGCACAGCCCAGATGGCAGATGTTGCCGCAATTATTTTGGTGCGGGGGAAGATTCCTCCACACGAAACCATTGACCTGGCCCAGGAATCGAAAATTGCATTGATTTCGTCTCCTTATGGCATGTTTGAGTTATGCGGACGGCTTTATCAATCCGGTTTACGAAGCCTGGAAATGTCGATCTCTGACCCAGATTGTGGTTGTGAAGAATAGTGAAGAAAAATGGGTGAATCTTCTACTTTTCAAGGTAAAGTAATTACTGATGAACAAGCAAAAACCATTACCCGCGTTGAAGAATTAGCCTATGAATTAAAAGTTAACGAGGTAATGACGAAAGACCTCGTTTCTCTCGTGCCAGAAACTCGCATGAAAGACGCACTCGAAATGTTCCGGAATGGTCGGATTTCGGGTGCGCCTGTTGTTAAAGGGGGAACTCTCGTCGGAATTGTCAGCATTGAAGACCTGATCCGCTGCCTGCAAATCAATGATCTTGAATCGACCGTTGAGAAATATATGACGGTTAATCCTCTTACGATAAGAGACACTGACCCAATCATCGAAGCATTAAAGCGGTTCGAGAGTTACCATTATGGTCGTTTACCTGTTTTAGATTCCGAAAATCGATTGGCTGGAATAATCACAAAAGGTGACCTCACCAGCGGCATTCTTAGAGCACTCCAAAACGACTACCAGGAAGAAGAAGTCAGGCGTTATCGCGCCAGTCACTTATTTGAAGATATCGAATCAGACCGCTCCAGCTTGATTCTGCGCTACACAATCAAGCAGGGAGATTTCATGCACGGTGGTTCTGCCTCCTCAGCAATTAAGCGAGCACTTTTAAGATTGGGAGCTACACCTCAGATAGCCAGACGCACCGGTATTGCAGTTTATGAAGCAGAAATGAACCTGATCATCCACACCACGAATGGCGGAGTAATCCGAACCGAAATCGAATCTCATCAGATTTCCATCAGTGTGAGCGATGATGGCCCTGGAATTGAAGATGTGGCTTTGGCTATGAAACCCGGTTATTCAACAGCGAATGAGACAGTCCGCGAGCTAGGTTTCGGTGCAGGTATGGGTCTGGCAAATATTCAGCGCTGCGTTGATGTAATGCGCCTCGAATCCGTTTATGGTAAGGGTACCTCGTTAAAGCTAAAAATCTTACTGCCTACAAAAGAAACAGTTGGTGAAGGATCTTCAAATTAATGAGGAGAATTAAATGAGTTTACAAGATATTATCGCTTCCCTCCAACTCACACCCTTGACTAAGGTAAAAGACTTCCAGAAAGTCGTCCCTTCTTGTGGATACACCTCTGATTTATTAAGCTGCGTTATGGCTGGGGCTGCGCACCAATCCTTATGGGTAACTCTGCAGTGTCATGTGAACATTGTAGCGGTGGCCTCTCTTTTGGACCTCTCAGGCATCATCATCACTGAGGGCGCCCAGCCGGATGAAGCGACCATTGCCAAAGCAAATGAGGAAGGAATCAATCTTTTCTCCACTCAAGCTAGCACCTTTACCGTAGTTGGGCAATTGTGGGAGTTAGGATTGCGCTGCCAGAAATCAAAGAATTAACTTTGGATGCAAATTTACAACCCTTTCGCGTAGAATTACATATTCATACAGCATTGTCGCCCTGTGCCGAAGTGGAGATGATTCCTCCATTGATCGTGGAAGAATGCCTGGTAAAAGGAATCGACATTATTGCTATTACGGACCATAATGCAACCGCGAATATTGAAGCTGTTCAAAAAGCTGCGGCAGGCACCTCTTTGATCGTCTTTCCAGGGATGGAACTGCAAACATCTGAAGAAGTTCATTCCCTCTGTATTTTCGAAAATCTTTCGCAGGCAGAGTCATTCCAAAAAATTGTTTCTCTTGCATTACCCAAGATCAAAAATCAGCCAGACCATTTTGGCGCCCAGTTCGTTGTAGATGAGACAGGTGATTTTATCTGTTACGAGGATCAATTGTTGCTCGTTTCGGCAAATCTCTCCCTAGACCAAGCCTGGAAACTTGTCGCTGACCTGGGAGGAATACTCATTCCAGCTCATGTAAATCGAAAAGCTTTCGGATTAATAGAAAACCTCGGCTTTATTCCCCAAAACATTCCTATTCATACTGTAGAGATTTCCAGACACCTTCCAGCAGTAGATGCTGTCAATCAATTTCCCCAGCTTTCAGGATATTCTCTGGTTAAAGGTGGAGATGCCCACCGCCTGGATGAAATTTTGGGAGCCAATCGTTTTCTCCTTGCTTCTCCGACCTTTGCGGAGATGAAACAAGCTATAGATGGGATTGGTAACAGGCAAATCCTGATCGATGAGTAAATCGTAATTTATGATAAAATTCTATCTCGATTCAATCGTTCAAAGTTTTTCAATTTCATCATAAAGGATGACACCTGAGTCAATTAAAAAGGTTATAAATGGCTTTGGTTGTAAAGGTAATTGATGTAACATCATTACGTACTAAATTGCAGCAGAACAGAACCAGGTAAATCTCTCTCAGGAATTATGCGTTTTGAGAAATTCATTTTTATTGAATGATCTCGAATAAAAGAGATCAATAAATTTCACTGCTAAATAGTCACTTGATGAAACAGTTTTTTATTGTTTTTAGTAAGTACGGATAATTGATCGAGTTTATTTGTTTCGATATCATTCACTTGGAGAATGTTTATGGTAAATAGCGTTGTTGTTGAAAAGATCGCTGTGAATGACCCCCTTACTGACCTAAAACAGAAAGCGATCATCGATCATATTATTGATGAGAACCTTTCCCGTCCAGGCGCTACCATGGTGATTCTTAACGAATTACAAGCTTCTATCGGTTATGTCTCCACAGAAATGCAAGAATATGTCGCCAAAAGACTGCAAGTTCCTGTTTCCAGAGTTCACGGGGTCATTTCTTTTTATTCTTTCTTCACCACTACCCCACGCGGAAAACATACAGTAAAATTCTGCATGGGAACTGCTTGTTACGTCGGGGGTACACCAGCCCTTATCGAAAAAGCAAAACAAATTTTTGGGATTGAACCCGGCAATACGACACCGGATGGAAATATCACCATCGAGATCTGCCGCTGTGTGGGTGCTTGCTCGCAAGCACCTGTAATCGTGGTTGATGAAGAGGTTACCGGCCGCATGAAACCCAATAAGTTGCCGCAAGTCCTGAAATCAATTCAAACCGTGACCGAGTAAGCCCTGTGCGTGAACTCTCACTTCACTTGCTTGATCTCGCGGAAAATAGTGTGGCTGCAAATGCAAGTCGTGTGAAAATTAAGGTAATCGAAGAAAGTAAAACTGATCTTTTACAAATGAGCGTAGAGGATAATGGAAAAGGGATGGACGCTGAGATGGTCACTCGCGTTGAAGATCCATTCGTTACATCGCGAACGACTCGTAAAGTAGGTCTGGGTATCCCTTTGTTGAAAGAAGCTGCGGAAGCATGTAATGGGTTCCTTAAAATCGAATCGCAGGTAGGGATCGGAACAACCGTTTTTGTCCAGTTCCAACGAAGCAATATCGACCGCATGCCCTTAGGAGACCTGGCTGACACCTTTTTTCAATTGCTGATCACCAACCCAACGATCCATTGGCTTTTTTATTATCGAATAAACGATCAGGAATTTGATTTTGATGATGATCCGGTAAAGAAGGAATTAGAAGGAATTTCATTGACTGATCCGGCAATTCTGAATTATCTACGCTTGACGATTGAAACCGGTATCCAATCGCTACAAACCTCGGATATCGGATAAAAAATAATATCTAAGCAAAGTCTGCAGGAGAGAAAAATGACCACAATTAAAAGCCTTGAAGACTTAAAGAAAGCCAGAGAAGAAGCCCTGAAGAAACGCGAAGTGAAAGCAGCTTCGGGTATGGCTCAAGTCATCGTTGGTATGGGAACCTGTGGCATCGCTGCTGGAGCCCGAGATACGATGAAAGCAATTCTGGATACCATTGAAAAAGATTCTCTCAATGGCATCATTGTCACTCAGACAGGCTGCATCGGTTTATGCGAAAAAGAGCCGATCGTACAGGTTGTGATTGGCAATGAACCTAAAGTGACCTATGGAAAAGTGGATCCGGAAATTGCCAAGAGAATTCTGGATGAACATGTGGTTCATGGAAAACCGTTAGCCGATCACGTTATTCAAATGTAATATTTTGAAATTAACCTCATTACTGTTGAGAAGGTTTTTGAAATGAAGTATTTTCGCTCACATGTATTAGTTTGTGTTGATCCAGAATGCCTGAAAAAAGGTGCTCATGAAGTAATGGATGCCTTACAGGATGAGCTTGTCGCTCAAGGTCTGATCGATGAAGTGCAAGTTCTTGAGACCTCCCGTATCGGTGATTGCGCTCATGGGCCTGAATTGATGGTCTACCCTGAAGGTGTTCATTATACGAATCTAACCCCAAATGACATTCCGTATCTGGTTGAGGAACATTTTTTGAAAGGGCGTATCGCCACAAAATTTGTTCAGCAAGACAAACCAACTTCGGATGAAGAACTCAGCGCGCCGACTGCTAAAGAGGTACGCGTGGTTTTGCGCAATTGCGGTGTCATTGACCCAGATAACATTGAAGATTACATCGCAGAAGATGGTTATCAGGCCCTCGGTAAAGTACTGACCGAAAACACCCCTGAGCAGGTAATTGATATCATCCTCCGTTCCGGTTTGCGCGGACGGGGTGGCGCTGGTTTCCCAACAGGTAAAAAATGGCAATTCTGCCGGGCTTCCGCTGAAACCCCTAAATACATTATTTGCAACGCTGATGAAGGTGATCCCGGTGCGTTTATGAACCGTCGTGTTCTTGAAGGGGATCCCCATTCAGTATTGGAAGGCATGATCATTGGCGCTTACGCCATCGGTGGTTGTAATCAAGGATATATCTACTGCCGCGCCGAATATCCAATCGCAGTAAAGACATTGAATATTGCCATTAAGCAAGCTGAAGGAATGGGCCTGTTAGGCAAGAATATTTTGGGCTCCGGTTTCGACTTTGATATCGAAGTCCGCATGGGTGCTGGGGCTTTCGTTTGCGGTGAAGAGACCGCTTTGATGGCCTCCATCGAAGGCCGTCGTGGGGAACCACGTCCTCGTCCACCATTCCCTGCGGTCAAGGGTTTATTCATGAAGCCGTCCAACATCAACAATGTTGAAACCTTCTCGAACGTTCCCCAGATTATCTTGCATGGGCCGGAATGGTATGCCAGTATGGGAACCGAAAAATCCAAAGGAACTAAGACCTTTGCTTTGGCCGGCGACGTCAAACATACCGGTTTGATCGAAGTTCCTTTTGGTATAACTCTGCGGGAAATCATCTTCGATGTTGGTGGTGGCATCAAAGATGATAAAGGATTTAAAGCGATTCAGACCGGTGGCCCAATGGGTGGCTGTCTGCCCAAAGAGTACCTGGATTTACCAATGGACTACGAAGAATTGGCAAAAGCAGGCTCGATTATGGGTTCCGGCGGCTTAGTAGTGATGGATGAAGGTACCTGCATGGTAGATATTGCTCGTTTCTTCATGGAATTCATTCAGGATGAAAGCTGCGGTAAATGTACCCCATGCCGTGTCGGGACAAAACGCATGCTTGAAATATTGCAGCGAATCTGCGCTGGCAAAGGCCAGGAAGGCGATATCGAAAACCTGGAGATGCTCTGCGACCAAATCCGTCAGGATAGTTTGTGCGGTCTTGGTCAAGGTGCTCCCAACCCTGTCGTCAGCACTTTGAAGCATTTCCGTGATGAATATGAAGCTCATATCTACGAAAAACGCTGTCCGGCTAAAGTTTGTAAAGCCCTGATCCGTTATGAAATTGTAGATGGAATATGCACAGGTTGCACAGTCTGCGCCCGCAACTGCCCGGTGTCAGCAATCACTGGCGAGCGTCGTCAGACCTTCGTCATCGACCCGGATATTTGTATTCGTTGTGGTATCTGTATGCAGGTGTGTAACTTTAACGCTATTGTCATTAAGTGAATTAGAGATATTATCTCTCTTGAAATCCAAAGCACGTTTGACCAACGCAGCGAGGAGGCTATGAATGACAACTGAACAAAAAGATAGCAAATTTATTCAGCAATCCATTGCTGAAGCTATCGAGCGCTATGGCGCAAATCAAGATGAGTTGATTCCAATTTTGACCAATGTTAATCGGGCTGTCGGTTTCTTGCCCAAAGAAGCTCTGGATGAAATTAGTGAAAAACTCAAGTTACCAAAGAGCCAGGTTTTTTCAGTGGCTAGTTTCTATCGTATGCTCTCGACAAAACCACGTGGCCGTCATGTGATCAAATTTTGCGAGAACGCGCCTTGCCATGTTGCCGGTGGACAAGAAGTCTGGCAGGCCCTGGTCGATGAACTCCATCTGGACGCAGAAGAAACCAGTACCGATGGAAAGTGGTCATTATTGACCACCAGTTGTTTGGGAGTTTGTGGAGTGGGCCCCGTCATGTTAATTGACGAAGATATTTATGGCAACGTCGACCCCAAAACAGTTCCCGATATTCTTTCTCGTTATCAATAAAGGAGACTGACATGAAAGCAATCCGCTCAATGGTTTTGGTCTCCAGTGATCCTGTCAGCATCGAACGCGGTGCAAAAGATATTTATCAAGCCCTGCAAAGGGAGATTGATGCTTTTGGCCTTGAAAACGAAGTCTCTCTGACAATGGTTGGCGATATTGGTCGTCATGATGCTTCACCCCTGGTGATTGTTTATCCTGAGGCCGTTATTTATGGCCCAGTAAAAGAAGCTGACGTGCATTTCCTGGTCGAAGAGCACCTGTATAAAGGTCGAATTGCTGCCGGTTTACAGGCACCTGTCCGTGAGTTAAGCGGTAAAATCGCCTGGCTTTCGGCTCGCAAGGGAACCCTCCCTGCTGAGCAGCGCATCGTTCTCGAACGCGCTGGCATTATCGATCCGGATTCCATCGATGATTATATTGTTCATGATGGCTACCAGGCATTAGTCAAAGCTTTGACCGAAATGACACCTGACCAGATCTTTGATACTCTCGAAAAAGCTGGCTTGCGTGGACGTGGTGGAGCTGGTTTCCCCACTGGCACGAAGTGGCGCTTTGTCAGAAAAGCTCCGGGTGCAAAAAAATATGTTATTTGCAATGCGGATGAAAGCGAGCCTGGAACCTTCAAAGACCGGTTAATTCTCGAAGGCGATCCCCATGCCATCATCGAAGCATTGACCATTGCCGCCTATGCTGTCGGTGCTGATGAAGGGTATATCTACATCCGTGGTGAGTATGAATTAGCCAAACAGCGTATACTCCATGCCATTGAACAGGCAAAAGAAATGGGTTTCCTTGGCGAGAAACTTTTCGGCAAAGATTTCTCATTTAATCTGCATGTCCATTCAGGAGCCGGCGCCTATATTTGCGGCGAAGAGACTGCCCTCATCGAATCGATCGAGGGAAAACGTGGTGAGCCGAGAGCCCGCCCACCCTATCCAACCACCAATGGTTTGTGGAACAAACCGACGCTGGTCAATAATGTTGAGACTCTTGCAAATGTTCCACCTATCCTTCGGAATGGTCCGCAGTGGTACCGCAGTTTTGGTACACCCTCGAGCCCTGGTACAAAAGTGTACACAATTCTTGGACGCACAAATGTAACCGGTTTGATCGAAGTACCCATGGGTATTACTCTGCGGGAAGTAATTGCCATTTACGGTAAGGGAATTAAAAATGAGAAAACCTTCAAATTAGCCCAAACCGGAGGATCTTCCGGATCGATCATCCCGGCAAGCCTGCAGGATACACCGATGGATTTCGATTCGTTTACCAAGGCTGGAGTTGCCTTAGGTTCAGGTGCTTTGCTGGTTTGTGACGAAGATACCTGTGTCGTAGATTTAGCGAAGAACTTATTAAACTTCTTCCGCAAAGAAAGCTGTGGAAAATGTACTCCTTGCCGAATTGGAGATCAGCGGGCTTTTGACATTTTAACCAATATTTCAGAGGGGACTGCTGAACTGCACGATTTGACCGATTTGATTAGCTTGAGTGAGAACCTGTATCAATTATCAAATTGCGGTTTGGGTCAGACTGCTGGCGCCCCTATTCGTGATATTCTCACCTATTTCCGTGCGGAAGTGGAAGCTCATATTCGCTTAAAAGTCTGCCCAACGGGTGTTTGCCCGATGAGCGGTAAAAGAGTCTAGGATTTGCCCCAAGAAATTTTTGATAGGAGAGATTCGATAATGGTCACCGTAACGATTGATGGCAAACAAATAGAAGTTCCCGAAGGTATTACTGTACTGCGCGCAGCTCAATCTGCAGGGATTAATATTCCAACCCTCTGCGACCACCCACATTTGACACCCTACGGTGGATGCCGCTTATGTCTGGTTGAAGTCGAAGGGGCGCGTACTTTGCAGCCTTCTTGCACCTTACCTGTTAATAATAATATGGTTGTGAAAACCAATACTCAAAAAGTTTTGGATGCGCGTAAATTTGTGCTGACCTTGATCTTTAGCGAACGCAACCATTTCTGCCCATATTGCCAGGTAAGTGGTGGCGATTGTGAACTGCAGAATGCTGCTTATCACGAAAACATGACCCACTGGCCTTTAACGCCAAACTGGCAGCCTTTCGCCATGGACGCCTCCCACCCTTACATTATTCTCGAAAACAACCGCTGCATCCTTTGCCGCCGCTGCGTGCGCGCCTGCGGTGAGCTGATCGGCAACTATACTCTTGGTTTCGAAGAACGCGGCGCTCAAAGTCTTCTGGTAGCCGATACTGGCGTTCCTCTGGGAGAAAGTACCTGCATTTCCTGCGGTTCATGCGTTCAAGTTTGCCCGACAGGTGCTCTGATTGACCGCTGGAGCGCATATCGGGGTCACGACGAACAAGCTGAGCAAACCCAAACAATTTGCGTGGGCTGTTCAGTTGGCTGCGGGATTGATGTCTTTACCCGTGATAACAACCTGCTGCGCATCGATGGCAACTGGGATGCTCCGGTAAATGAAGGCATCATTTGCGAAATCGGTCGTTTCAAACCAATGGCTGAGAAATGCGACCGCATCGCTACGCCAATGGTTCGCAAGAACGGCTCCCTGAAAGCAACCACATGGAACGAAGCCCTCAAGGTTGTCTCTGCTGAATTGAAAACCCTTAAAGGAAAATCCGACGGGGTTGCTGCGGTGATTTCCACTCGCCAGCCCATTGAAGCAATGGTTAACTTCAAAGCTTTATTCGCTGACGCGTTGGGGAATTCTCTGGTAACGACCACCGAAGAAGGCCTTTTCACCGAATCTGCCAGCAAATTGGCTGATTCTCTGGGCAGCGCTTTTGAAGGAAAATTGACCGACATGCTCGAAGCCGATGGTTTCATGGTTCTTGGAACCGACCTGGTCCACGACCATCAAGTAGCTGGCTTCTTCATCAAACGTGTTTTAGGCAACGGTCCCCGCTTGCTGGTTCTTGACTCTGACGAAAACTCCCTCAATCCTCTGGCAAACAAAGTGCTCCAGAATAAGAAAGGCACCAGCGAAGATGCCTTGACTGCCTTATCCGCTGCAGTTGTCAAACTAGGTCTTGCCAAGAAGGCTTCTACTATCAAAGCAAGCGATCTCGATTCAGCAGCAAGCAAGACTGGATTGAAATCAGAAGATTATTTGGATGCCGCTTTCGTGATTGCCGGGGCTCAAAAACCCGTGATTCTCTATGAAAAAGGTGTATCTCCAGCCGTCTTAAAGGAATTTGCACAATTAGTCGGAGCCTCCCTCATCAGCGTAAAAGGCAAAGCCAATAGTTTGGCTGCTGCCCAACTGGGTCTCGAAAAACCAGCCAAAGTTGGCGCCCAAAAAGCTTTAGTAGTCGCTCTTGGTGATGATGAACTCAGTCAAAAAATGATCAAGGATTTCGAAAAGATTCCGTTCAAGGTAGTCATCGCCAGTTCAGCTTCACCATTGACCGCTATGGCCGACGTAGTTTTACCCGCAGCTAACTGGCTGGAACAAGAAGGCCATTATCTGAGTTTGGATGGCCGTTTACAAAAAGCCAACCGTAGTTTGACCCCAGCTGCTGAAGTTCGCCCAACAGCGGAAATTCTTCTGGCTATGGCTGAAAGTGCCGGTGTCAAGCTGAATAGTGACTGGTCTGAAGAGTTAGAACAGCGCGTTGCACTAACTGAAATTGTAAAATAGTTGCCGAGAACCAGGATTTTATAAAGGAGAGTATATGGGTAAACCAAAAATCTCGTCAGATTGGATGGCAGGTTGCGCAGGCTGTCATATGTCATTATTGGATATGGATGAGAGACTTGCAAAAGTTGTCGAATTAGCTGACATCCGCTCTACCCCAATTACTGACTTCAAAGTACCCGATGTCAGTGGTGTGGATGTAGGCGTGCTTGAGGGCGGAATCAATAATACAGCTAATGAAGAAGTCGCTCTGCGCATGCGCAGTCGCTGCAAGATTCTGGTAGCGCTCGGAGATTGCGCCGTCTTTGGCGGCGTGCCCGCAATGCGTAATTTCTTCACAATCGAAGAATCACTGCGCCGTGCTTATGTTGAAACTGAAAGCACTGACGGGAGTGGAAAAATTCCTGATGATTCCGAGTTGTGCGTTCCTACAAAAGTACGCTCGTTGCAGGAAGTTGTCCCGGTGGATGTTTTCGTCCCCGGCTGCCCACCGGATGCTGACACGATTTTCTACGTTTTGAGTGAATTAGCTCAAGGTCGCATCCCTGATATGAAGGGTGACAAGTTAGACTGGCACTGATATTAGGAGGTAGTAAATGGTAGCACAAAAAATAACCATTGAACCAGTTACCCGCATCGAAGGGCATGCCAAAGTGACCATCCGTCTCAACGATGCTGGAAAAGTAGAGCACGCTTATTTACATGTCAATGAATTTCGCGGCTTTGAAAAATTTTGCGAAGGCCGTATGGTATTTGAAATGCCGCTTATCACCCCGCGCATCTGCGGAATTTGCCCGGTAAGCCACCACTTAGCCTCAGCCAAAGCTGGAGACGCTATATTAGGTGCTCCCCCGCCGCGGCCGGCCTCTTTGTTGCGGGAATTGATGCACATGGGTCAAATTGTTCAATCCCACGGCATGCATTTCTTTGAACTTGCCGGCCCTGACTTGTTGTTGGGATTCGACTGCGACCCGGCCACGCGTAATGTCGTTGGCCTGCTGCAGGCAAACCCGGATCTTACCGTTAAAGCCATCAATCTGCGCAAATGGGGTCAGGAAATTATCGCCACACTCGGCGGACGCCGTATCCATCCAGTTTTTGCCGTCCCCGGCGGCGTAAATAAATCCCTGAAAAAAGAAGAACGCGAATACATTCTGTCCGGATACGATGACGCTGTCGCTACAATTAAAATTGGTCTGGACATCATCAAGGGCTGGGCCGAAGCCAACATGGAAGACATCAATAAATTTGCTGTGTTCCCCACCGGCTATTTTGGTCTGGTCGATCCAGAAAACGCCCTCGAATTGTACGATGGTCAAATTCGTTTAATCGGCGCAGATGGCAAGCAGCTTGAGAAATTTGAACCAAGTCACTATCTGGATTATATTGCCGAGCACGTAGAGAATTGGTCTTACCTTAAATTCCCCTATTATAAAAAACTGGGTTTCCCTGGTGGTGTTTATCGCGTCGGTCCCCTTGGCCGGTTGAACAATTCCGATAAAATTACCACACCTATGGCCAATGAAGAACTTAAGAAATTCAAAGCCATTAATCCCGGCAGACCGGTAGAAAATACCCTGTATTACCATTATGCCCGACTCATCGAATGCCTATACGCTGCTGAGCATGTCAAGGATCTTTTGGATGACCCGGATATTTTCAGCACCGACATCCTCAATACCTGCCACAATCCCCAACCGCAGGGAGTTGGCGTCATCGAAGCACCGCGTGGAACCCTCATTCACCATTACTGGGCGGATGAGCAAGGCAAGATTGAAAAGGTCAACCTCATCGTCTCGACCGGCCATAACAACTGGGCAATGTGCGAAGCTGTTGACAGTGTAGCCAAAACCTACATTACCGGCCCGGATGTTCGGGAAGGCTTGCTCAATCGTGTTGAAGCGGCGGTACGCGCTCATGACCCATGTCTGTCCTGCTCTACGCATGCGGTCGGTCAAATGCCGATTACCATTGAAGTCCGCGATCCTGAAGATAATCTCATTCAGACCATCAGTCGTGATTGATTAATTAGGTCTTTAAAGAAAAACACAAAATAATAAAACGATGCCATAATTTATATGGCATCGTTTTTTGAAAGGAATTAATTTGAAATATTTATTTTTAGGTTATGGCAACCTTGATCGTCAGGACGATGGAGTCGCCTGGCACCTTTTATGTGAAGTGATGAAAAGGTTGAATTACCCTCCTCCCGATCTAGCCGAGGATGAATTTCCCATTGCTCATGGAGAATACACTTTTGACTTCCAACTCCAATTAACCCCAGAGTTAGCCGATCCGCTGGGATCCTTTGATAAAGTTTGTTTCATGGATGCTCATACCGGCAACATTGCGGATGAAATTCACCTCGAAAAAATCACTCCCGAATATCAGCCCTCACCTCTTACCCATCATATGACTGCCTCCACTGTGTTATCACTATGCGAGGTGCTCCATCATCACGCGCCCGAGGCCATACTCGTATCGGTGCGCGGATACGAGTTCAAATTTACGCGCTCACTTTCATCACCGACAGCAGCTTTGATTGCCCCGGCTGCTGACACGATTCTTGAATGGATAAAGTAGTATTGGAGGAAAAATGACCCTAAATAATACCTATTCAACCTCGCTTTCCCCGAAAGAAATGACCTTAAAAGCAGAAGATATTGCAATCGCTAAGTCGAAATTGCCCATTTCGAAACTACTTCTGCTTGGCATTCTAGCCGGTGCCTACATTGCGTTGGGTGCTGTTTTTTCAGCAGTGGCTGTCACCGGAATGTCGGGTGTCTGGCCTTATGGGTTCACACGTATTATCGCTGGCCTTACTTTTTCCCTCGGATTGATCCTGGTCATCGTTGGTGGGTCTGAACTTTTCACGGGGAACAATCTAATGATTATTGCCCTTTTGCATCACAAAATCTCATTCTCCTCCTTACTACGTAACTGGGGATTCGTATATCTCGGAAATGTAATCGGATCTGTCATAATCGCGCTTCTTGTGATTGGTTCCCGGATGTATACTTTCGCCAGCGGAGAATTGGGAAAGACAATCCTTAATCTTGCCAATAACAAAACCCATTACTCATTTTTACAAGCCATCTTTTTGGGAATTCTATGCAACATTCTGGTTTGCCTGGCGGTTTGGTTAACCTACAGTACCCAAAGTACCAGTGGAAAGATCCTGGCCATCATTTTTCCGATCACTGCCTTCATTGCGGCTGGATTCGAGCATAGCGTTGCCAATATGTACATTCTTTCCGCCGGTTTATTCTTGAAAAATCTGGACCCTGTTTTTGTCGCAGGGTTAAACTTGAATCTATCGACACTTACCTGGGGAAATGCTCTGCTGCTAAATCTTATGCCAGTGACAATAGGGAATATTCTCGGTGGAGCAGGATTTGTGGGGTTGATCTATTCACTAATCTATCATGAATAAGCATCATAAAAATATATGACAACTGACAATTTCAGGGTGACGATAAGCACTACTCAGTGAAAAAATAATCTGGTATCGTAAGGCTAAGTTGACTAGACAAGGATATTAACTTAATGACCAAACACCCTGATATGATAGAAATACTGAAGACTATTCCAATATTTTTGGATCTGAAACCATTTCAACTCGCCCGTCTGGCAACGGCGGTGAGTGTGATTGACCTTGAACCAAATAACCAGCTTATCACTGAAGGGGATCCTTTGGATTACACCTACATACTCCTCGAAGGGGAAATGATGGTGAAATCATTTGTTCCTTCCATTGGGAATATTGATACCTCTCTCCTGGGTCCTCTGGATGTATGCGGTTGGTCCGCCCTGACCCCGGTGGTTCGTCAACGCACAGGAACTGTGGTGACGGTAGGATTTTGCCGCTTGTTAAAAATGGATACGCATATTCTTATCCCTATGTGCGAAGAGGACCATGATATTGGTTTTTGTATCTATAAACGCATCTCCAATGTGGCTGCGCGCACATTCTTATCCACCCGAATCCAATTAATGAATTTGATCGTAAAAGAATCACAAAACTCAATCAGCGATATAAAACCCTAAGAATCCCCCCAAATTTGTCCTAATTCGTTTATAATACTCTCACCATGCATGAATTATCGGTAACTGAGAGTATTTTAGATATAGCTCTGGAAAACGCAAATAAAGCCCATGCAAGCAAGGTAACTGAAATTAATCTGGTGATCGGGCAGCTTTCCAGCATCGTTGACGACTCCATCCAATTCTATTGGGATACCATCAGTGAAGGTACCATTTGTCTGGGTGCCAAACTCAACTTCAAACGTATTCCAGCCCTCCTGAAATGCCAGGATTGCCAAAATGAATTTTCCATCGGGAAGGAATTAGCTCCTTGCCCGGTTTGTGGCAGTTACCGCTCAAGCATACTTCAAGGTGAAGAGTTTTATTTGGATAGCATAGAAATTGAAAAGGATCAAGAGGAAATAAAATGAGCGCAATTCGTGTCCCTGTGGTTGAAAAAATTCTCAGTGCCAATGACCGTATGGCCGATGAGAACCGTAGCCTGTTGGACGAAAATCATGTCTTCTCCATCAACATCATGGCTTCACCTGGAGCCGGAAAAACCAGCTTTATCCTTCAAACGATCAAACATCTCGGCAAAGAGTTGAAAATTGGGGTCATTGAAGGGGATACTGCACCGGTAACGATCGACGCCGATAAAATCACCAAAGCAGGTATGCCGGCTGTTCAAATCAATACTGGCGGTGATTGCCATCTTGAAGCTGCCATGCTCAGTGATGGAATCAAACAATTACCACTCAGTGATATCGATGTGATGATCGTCGAAAATGTCGGCAACCTCATTTGCCCGGCTGCCTGGTACCTGGGAACTCATATCAATTTGCTTGTCGCCAGCGTGCCTGAGGGAGATGATAAACCTTATAAGTATCCCAATATTTACCGTGGATTAAATGTGATGATCATCAATAAAACAGATCTCATGCCCTACGTGGAATACAATATGGATTACTTCCGCAAAGGTGTCGAGATGCTCAATCCCGGTTTGATTACCTTTCCCCTTTCCTGCCGGACTGGCGAAGGTGTTGATGCCTGGATTACCTGGTTAAAGGCTCAGGTAAAACAATACCGGCAAGGAAAATGACCGAATTAAATTCAGGACGAAAAATTCAAGTCAAGGGCATCGTTCAAGGAGTCGGTTTCAGGCCCTTTGTCTATGGTCTGGCTAAAACTTATTCACTAACGGGTTGGGTGCGTAATTCATCCAGCGGTGTGGATATCGTTCTGAATGGTTCCGTTAATGACCTAGATTCCTTTGTCGATGAATTGAAGCATCACCCCCCTACTTTAGCAAAAATTGACCAGCTCGAAGTTCAAGAGATAGGTACTGACGGATTTACCGATTTTGTGATATTACCCAGCCTGGCTGAAGAAGGTGAATTTGTTCCCATCTCTCCAGATATGAGTATTTGTCCGGATTGCCAGCGCGAGCTTTTTGATCCTAATAATCGGCGTTTTCGCTATCCATTCATCAATTGCACGAATTGCGGCCCCCGTTTTTCCATTATCAAAGACATTCCCTATGACCGCCCAAAGACAACTATGGCAGGTTTTAAGCTTTGCCCTACTTGCGCAGCAGAATATAAAAATCCGGCCGACCGCCGCTTCCATGCTCAACCGACGGCCTGTGCTGAATGCGGTCCACAAGTCTGGTTTGAAAGCCAGGGAAAATGCCTCAGCGAAAAAGAAGATGCCATCCAAATGGCGCGACTTTGGCTACGCGAAGGAAAGATAATCGCCATCAAAGGTCTGGGCGGATTTCATCTGGCCTGTGATGCCAACAACTCCTCGGCTGTAGATCAACTGCGCGCTCGCAAAAAACGCAGTGATAAACCTTTTGCCCTGATGGCCTTTTCTCTTGAGATGATTAGAAAATATTGCCAGGTCTCTCATGACGAAGAAGAACTGCTCACCTCTCCGCAGCACCCAATTGTTTTACTGCAAACCCTCCCCGGCGCCGAGATTTCGCCTTCGGTTGCTCCCGGTCAGAATCAATTAGGGTTTATGCTGCCGTATACTCCCCTGCATCTACTCCTGCTCGAGCCCGAAAATGGTTATCCGACCGCTCTGGTGATGACCAGCGGTAACCTGAGTGAAGAGCCGGTCGCTTATGTAGATTCTGAAGCGCTCGCTCGCCTGTCTCCGATTGCGGACGGATTTTTGCTCAACGATCGCCCGATTTATATGCGGGTGGATGATTCGGTTTACCGCATCGTGCAAAACCAACCCTACCCCATTCGCCGTTCGCGTGGATATGCCCCACAAGCAATTCAATTACCTCATCCTTTGGAACAAACCCTCGCAGTCGGTGCGGAGCTAAAAAATACATTCTGCCTGACTCGGGATAATTATGCTTTTATCAGCCACCACATCGGTGACCTGGAGAATTACGAAACACTGCAATCTTTCGAGAGCGGAATTGATCATTTCAAGCGTCTGTTCCGCATCGACCCACAGGTGATTGCCGCAGATTTGCATCCTGATTACCTTTCCACCCGTTATGCCCAGGCCTACAGCCAGGAAAAAGGCATCCCCTTGATTCTGGTTCAGCACCACCATGCCCACATCGCTGCCTGTCTGGCAGATAACGGCTGGGATTCTGCTGACCCGGTCATAGGATTGGCATTTGATGGCACTGGGCTGGGCTCTGACGGCGTAATCTGGGGCAGCGAGGTATTTATCGGTGGATACGCTGGTTTTAGCCGCCGCTTCCACCTGGCCGAGATGCCGCTTCCTGGTGGTGACCTGTCCACTCACACCCCTGCCAGGATCGCCCTTGCCTATCTGTTTGCAAGCCACCTCGATTGGGAAACCGATTTACCGTCCGAAAAATTCTTGTGTTCCGAGGAACGAACTGTCCTTCGTTCTCAGCTTTCCTACCATATCAATACCCCCATGACCACGAGTATGGGCCGGTTATTCGACGCAGTCTCCGCGTTAATCGGAGTTCGCCAAAAGGCCAGTTATGAAGGGCAGGCTGCCATCGAATTTGAGAATCTATGTGATCCGCAAGAAACTTCCGCCTACCGCTTTGACCTTGAAGAAGATAAAATCCTCGTGACTCCATTACTTGAACAGATTTATCACGATTGGCGCTCGAATGTACCCAATCCAATTATTTCGGCTCGATTTCATAATGGGCTAGCGAATATCTTGCTGGAGATTTGCCAGAGACTGCGCGCTGAAACTTCTTTAAGCACTGTTGCATTCTCTGGAGGAGTGTGGCAAAATATTACTCTGCTTAATAAAACCCTGGCTCGCTTACAGCAAGCCGGTTTTACAACACTGATTCACCGGCAAGTACCTACCAACGATGGCGGGATTTGTCTGGGACAAACCTTAATCGCAGCATATGCGAGAAAGAATTAGAGGTAGAAATGTGTTTAGCCGTTCCTGGAAAAATAACTGAAATAAATGCAACACCCGGAGCCCTCATGGGCAAGGTTGATTTTGGTGGTGTCGTGCGCGAGGTTTGTCTCGAAGCCATACCTGAAGCGAAGATTGGTAATTATGTGATCGTACATGCAGGTTTTGCTTTGAACACCTTGAGTGAGGAAGAAGCGCAGGAAACCCTATCCGCCTTACGCGAGATAGATGATTTCGAAACTGACCTGACTGCCGGTTTTGACCCTGCTGGGATGTAAATAATGCGCTATATAGATGAGTTTCGTGATTCCGAGCTCACTAAGATCCTGCTGGAGCGCATTCACCGGGTAACTATGCATCCCTGGGTCATCATGGAAATCTGCGGTGGGCAGACTCACTCCATTATGCAGAATGGCATCGATCAGCTGCTGCCCAAAGAAATTGAACTCGTTCATGGCCCTGGCTGTCCGGTCTGTGTGACTTCCCTCGAACTGGTGGATAAAGCTCTGGCAATTGCATCCATGCCCAACGTCATTTTTTGCTCATTCGGCGATATGCTGCGGGTGCCGGGTTCAGGTAAAGATCTATTCTCAGTGCGTGCTTCCGGTGGTCAAGTAAGGATTGTGTATTCGCCGCTGGATGCCGTGAAGATTGCCCAGGCAAACCCGGATAAAGAAGTAGTCTTTTTCGCCATTGGTTTCGAGACCACCGGTCCGGCCAATGCCATGAGTGTCATTCAGGCCAAAGCCCTCGGAGTCAAGAACTTCTCCGTACTGGTTTCGCAGGTAACTGTTCCCCCAGCCATGCACGCCATTTTAGGATCACCGCAAAATCGGGTTCAAGGATTTTTGGCTGCCGGGCACGTCTGTGCTGTCATGGGTTATTGGGAATATCCCCCTATTGCGGAGCAATATAAAATTCCTATTGTAGTCACCGGTTTTGAACCCGTCGACCTGCTCAAAGGAATTCTCATGACTGTCGAGCAGCTCGAAAAAGGTACCCATACCGTGGAAAATGCTTATGCCAGGGTCGTTTCATTCGAAGGCAATTTACCTGCTCAAGCCATTCTGAAGAAAGTCTTTGAACCCTGTGACCGCAACTGGCGCGGCATTGGCATGATTCCGATGAGCGGTTGGAAATTACGCCCTGAATTTTCGGAATATGACGCCGAGCTCAAATTTAAAGTGGGTGATATCCATACCCAGGAATCGGCCATCTGTATTTCAGGGCAAATATTGCAGGGACGCAAAAAGCCCCCTCAATGCCCCGCTTTTGGTACTCAATGTACGCCTGAATACCCACTTGGAGCCACCATGGTCTCTTCTGAAGGTGCTTGCGCAGCTTATTACCGGTACGCCAGAGAGGATCAATCCCTTGACTAATCCAGGCCCTGTCACCATGCAAGGTCCGGTCTGTCCCCTCCCTCTGCATCATCACACCCAAATTGTGATGGGGCACGGTTCAGGCGGCCGCATGACCCAGGAATTGATCCAGGAAGTTTTTCTTCCCTTTTTCGACAACCCTGCCTTATTGGAAGGCAATGATTTCGCCAACCTGCCAGCACCCATCTCCAACGCCAGGCAAATTGCGGTCAGTACAGATTCACATATCGTATTTCCGCTGATCTTCCCCGGTGGAGACATCGGCCGGCTGGCTGTCTGCGGTACGGTCAATGATGTGGCCATGTCTGGAGCCATCCCGGCAGCGCTCACGGCCGGCTTTATCCTTGAAGAAGGTCTTTCGATTGATCTGCTCAAACAAGTCGTCGCTTCGATGGCTGCTGCCGCTAAGGAAGCAGGCGTCGTGATCGTCGCTGGTGATACAAAAGTTGTCGAGCGCGGTAAAGCCGATGGAATTTTTATCAATACTACCGGCTTTGGCTGGGTTCCTGAAGGGTTGCAAATCGGAGGTCAGTATGCCAGGCCCGGTGATGCCGTATTGATCTCAGGCACAATGGGGGATCATGGTATCGCAGTTCTGACGGCTCGAGGCGATCTAGGCTTTGAAACCGCAGTGGTTTCTGATGTTGCACCGCTTAATTCGCTCATCGAAGCGGTCATCGCAGAAATTCCGGATGTCCACGTATTACGTGATCCGACTCGCGGCGGACTGGCTACTACTTTGAATGAAATTGCTTTCCAAAGCAAAGTGAACATTACCATCGACGAAGAAGCCATCCCAATTAAACCCGCGGTTGCAACAGCCTGCGAAATGTTAGGGTTTGACCCTCTATATGTGGCCAACGAAGGCAAAGTGATCATAATTCTGCCAGAGGATCAGGCCGAAATGGCACTGCAAATCCTTAGAAGACATAAATACGGCGAAGACGCAACCCTCATCGGTCATGTGTACGAAAGCCCAAGATCGAGAGTATTATTGAAGACCCGCCTAGGAAGCACACGATTATTGGATGTGCTGGCAGGTGAAATGCTACCGCGTATTTGCTGATCATGGCTTGACAGCAACAGATCTGTATTTATACTTATAAAATAATCGAGGGATTATGAAAATCAACTTTCAGGAAACGACCAAAGATCTGGCAACACGGATTGATATTCACTCTAAATTCGGAGCCCGTGATATTGATGCGTGGATGATCGACCTCATCAAACTCCAACCTGAAAATGTCATCTTGGATGTCGGCTGTGGATCGGGGAAACAATGTTTCTCATATTTTGATTACCTTAAGGGTAATGCCAAAATAACCGGTGGAGATGTCTCTGAAGATTTACTTAATCAGGCTCGCACTGAAGACGCCCGCCGCAAATCAGGCATGGAATATGTCTTCCTGGATTTTAATAAAAAGTTCCCCTTCCCCAACAATTATTACGATTTCGTTTCCTGCTGCTTTGCTATCTATTATGCCGAAGATGTCCCCTTTACCATCAGTGAAATGCATCGCGTCACCAAACCCGGTGGGCGCCTCTTCACTACTGGCCCAATGCCTCAAAATAAACAAATCTTCTACGATATCATTCGTGAAGCCACCGGCAAAACAATTCCACCCATGCCTGGTAGCTCCCGTTATTCCAGCGAATTCCTTTCGACCATAAAATCCCTCTATTCAAAAGTGGAAGTTCACATCTTCGAGAATCCTTTGACTTTTACCTCCGTCGAACCCTACATCGCTTACACGCGGGCCTCGATGTCTGAAGACCGCCGTCTATGGAGCAGCTTCTTCGAAAGTAAAGATGATTTTGAGAAAATTATGGAGAATATTACTGCAGTTGCCAGGAAACGCCTGGGTCGTGACGGCAAACTCGTCATGACCAAGGTAGTCGGTGGTTTTCTGGCCACCAAGTAGGCATTCATGAATCATGATATGACGTTTTTTGGGAAGAGAGTCTGTTTCATCGGTGCTCATCCGGATGATATTGAGTTGGGATGCGGCGCTTTGATTGCCCATATTTCTGCAAAAACCGAAGTGATGTGCTACACCTTGAGTGATAACCAGAAGAACCCGTTATTGGCAAACGTAGTGAAAGAGCATTTCGCCAGTATGGCGGCGCTCGGAGTCCCCGCTGACCATGTGACCGTCGGGAAATTTGAAACCCGCCGTTTTCCACAGGCCAGACAAGAAATTCTCGAATATTTGATCGAGATTAATCACAAGTTTCATCCTGAAATTGTTTTCGTCCATACACAATCCGATATTCATCAAGACCACGGTACTGTCACTGAAGAGAGCTTGCGCGCATTTCGCGGAACCACGGTACTTGGCTTTGATGTTGTGCGCAGTAGTTATGGATTCTTCCCAAATTTCCTGGTGGAAGTGACCGAAGAGGATGTAGAACGGAAAATAGCCGCCCTCTCCCAATATCACACTTATGAATCAAAATATTATTTTGACCCCGGCTTGACTCGCGCCACCATGATTCGTCATGGAGCTCTGGCAGAGCGCCCCTATGCTGAAGGTTTTGATATTATTCGTGTAATTGGCGCGTTCGGCTGCTTGTCCTGAATGATCTGGTAAATAAAATGGCGCCGTTCCAATGGATGGAATGACGCCATTTTTAGTTAATCAAAATACTTTATTTTGATACATCCAGAAATTGATCTACAGCGGTGCGAATCGCTGATTCAGGTGAAGAGCCTACCTGGCTGTGAATTACTTTCCCTTTAGAGATAAAAAGCATGGTGGGAATCCCCTGGACGCCATATTTCACCGCATATTCAGAACTTTCATCGGTATTTACTTTGGCAACAATCAATTTACCTGCATAATCCTTGGCAATCTTTTCCAAAATAGGGGCAACGGCACGGCAAGGTCCACACCAGGGAGCCCAAAAATCAACAATCACAGGAATTGGCGATTGTAATACTGTTTTTTCAAACGCAGCATCTGAAACATGGATGGGTTCTTCAATCATCTTATACACTCCTTTGTTTACTAAACACAGTACTTTACCAGATTAATAGTTGCCTGGATTATTTTTTCTCTTCACCATGCCGTTGAAAATCGACAAATCGGTACCCTACTCCACGTTCAGTTAAAATGTAAATCGGGTTTGCAGGGTCTTTTTCCAGCTTTTGGCGCAAATAATTCACATACAAGCGCACGTAGTGAGGTTCGTCGCGATATTCATACCCCCAGACCTTGGAGAGGATCTGATCATAGGTTAACACCCAGCCAGCATTTTGAACCAGGTGATAAAGTAACCGATACTCTGTTGGTCGTAGCTTCACCAACTCTCCATCCAACCAGACTTCCCGCCGGCCAAAATCAAGCTTTAAATGTTCGTCTACTTCAATCATTTCATTGCTGCCCGTACCAGGAGCTTCAGTTCGACGTAAGACTGCCCGGACCCTGCTGACAAGCTCCCGCGGGCTGAAAGGTTTCGTAATATAGTCATCCGCGCCTAATTCCAGCCCCTTGACGCGATCATCCTCTTCACCTTTTGCTGTTAACATGATCACTGGAACGGAGCTGATTTCCCGAATCAGCTGCAGCACTTCAAACCCATCAATATCAGGCAGCATGACATCCAGGAGAACAATGTCTGGCATTTGATCGCGTAATGCCTGTACTGCTTGCATTCCTTTGTAAACCTCGATCACCTGAAAACCGTCATGTTCCAGGTTCAAACGAATGAAACGCGCCATTCTTTCTTCATCGTCCACTACCAATATTTTTTTGTTGCGAAAGGATTCTTCAGGCATTGGTTTACTCTCTCACAAAACTGATTATCGGTTCTTCTTCTGAACCGGGAATCACTTCGATTAATGTAATTTTATGGATGGGGAAGACCACTTGAGTCACATTTTGATCTAAATAAGGCAGATCTTTTCCATCCTTACGGCGTGGATTCTTAATAAAGATCAGCGTATCACTTTTTTGCGGAAGCTCTTCCACTTCGCCAACGATTGCATCCTCGCTGGCCATATGCAAGATTATGGTTGGCATAACATCACCTTATTGAACAATTATCACCTGAATCTTCAATTTACCCAGTGCGATGATATCACCGTGGTTGAGGGGATAATCTACGTGGGGCACAATTTTTTGTCCATTCACCCGTGTCCCATTCGAAGAGCCCAGATCTGTTACCACTACATCCTTATTTACGAAGCGTAATGCTGCATGTAAACGGGAAACACCCAGAGAAAAAGCATCAAAAGGGGTTAAATCTACATCTGGTAAGATAGGTTGACCTTCAACTGTACGCCCAAGCGTAAATTCTTGACGATCCTTTAAGTGGATTACTTGCCCACTATCGACAATGTGCAATGATATTGTAGTTTCGCTTGGTCTGCCTGCATTCGAAATATTTCCTACTGGCGGAATATTCGTGGGAGGTTCGAGAAGATCTGAAGGGGTTTTCTTAATCGAACGTGTATTGAGCACATCAATTGTTACTAATTGAGCCCCACATTCACTGCAAAACAGTGCCCCTGGTAATTCTTTATGCTGACAATTTGGGCAGATAATCATGGTTCTAATTCCTTAATTATGGGTTGGGGAGAGAAAGAAGCATCTTTGTGCCATACTTTAATTCTTTCTCGCCATCTTGACTGAATTGGTGAGTTTTCAGAATTGTTTCCGATTCAGAAAATACTCGATTTGCCAATCGCACCTCACCCTCTGCGATTAACCTGGAAGCTAAATAATTTAACCTCCGCGTTGCGCGAACAATATTACCTACTTTGACATCTTCTCGAGAACGTTCTTGCATATAATACAGCGTCAAGCTGTATAAAGCTCGGGCAATCTCGTCGGGAGGCTGATCATTCGTAAGGTCATCGACGATTGAAAGGACAATTTTTGGAAAAAGCCTGGCATTAACTTGTTTCTCGCGAGGCAATTTCATCTTAATTTGACCTGATAATAATTCTACGTCCTTATCTTTTTTAAGCAAGGGATGAACGAGGTATTCCATCAAGAATATTGCTTTCTTTCCAAAATATAAATCACCTAATAATATTCTTCCATTTTCGATCGTGTATTGAACAATGTTTGGCTCAATTTGAAATAAAATCCTTAATTCAACCTGGGGATTGTTCTCCAAAAAAAGGGTCATCTCTTTTGCGTAAACCCGATCGATCGAAGTAAATAAATGTTCGAGATACCGTGCGAGAATCTCCCGGTTGTTGACAAAAAGAGTACTTCCACCGGTGCTGGCAGTCAATTTTTCCAGGAATGCTTCATTCCATTCATTACCAATCCCCAAAGCACTGAGCACGATCCCTTGTTTTGCTGCCTGCTTAGCCAGTTCAAAACATCCAGCTTCATCGCCGTATGTGTGCCCGTCTGTCAATAAAACTAGAAAACGCGAAGAATTGGTAGATTGCCCCTGCCAGAGTAAATCCACTCCGGCCTGTAGCCCTTTTTTGATTTCAGTACCGCCATGGGTGGTTATTTCCGAAAGCTTTGCTTTAATGATCTCCTGATTGGATATTTCAGTAGGGGGCAAAAAAACTTCAGCTTCATCACTGAATGTAACAATCGAAAGGAGGTCCTTTGAATTCAAGGCTTGAATCGATTGAATGACATTTGCCTTTACCATCTCCAGCCTGTTACCCTGCATGGATGTTGAGCAATCGATTACCAAACACACTTGAGCACCCTGATTGGTGTATTCTTCATCCGTTTTCAAACATTCAATTTCCATCAGCGCATAGATCAACTGGTCTTCGTTGATTCTGGAAATTGCTTTTTTACTTGTCAGGATTCGCATTCGGGTAACTGGTTGGGTGAATTCCTCACTATTTAATTGACTATCGTATTGCTTGCGTTTTTCTGGGTTCGCTAATGTTTCAAAAGCCGTTTGAATCGCCAGAAATTGTTCAGCAGAAGCTTTATCCTGATTCAGATCGGGATGGTATTTTCGGGCTTTCTCGTGATAGGCACGTTTTATGATGTCGGACGAAGCGTCGGATTTGATTCCCAGTAACTCATAAAAATTTACTTCCATAAAGGCAGCTTTTTAACCCTGAAATTTGACCAAGATCACACTAATGTTATCTGGACCGCCGCTTTTATTTGCAGCATCAATCATTTCTTTGCAGGCTAGCGCCGGATCAGATGCTGCCGAGATAAATCGATACATATCTGTTTCCGAAATGACTCCCCAAAGACCGTCCGAGCAGAGCATCAGATGGCCGCTTTTTGGAATTTGATGGGTTTGAACATCGGGGTAAACCGGTTCTGTTTGGCCAATGGCTTTGAGTAAAACATTCCGGTGTGGATGGTTTTTTGCCTCAGCTTCGGTGATTTCTTCGAGATCCACCATGCGCTGGACCAGAGAATGATCCTTTGTTAGACGTTGAATACGGCCATCAGGGTAGATAAAATAGGCACGGCTGTCACCAACGTGAGCGATAGTAACTTGTTCCCCTAAAATAAGGGCGATGGTTAAAGTGGTTCCACCCCCAGGGGCATAACGAATTACATTTTTTTGCACTTCATTGACCGCGTGTTCAATCGTTTCCTGAAGAGACTCTTCCATTGAATCTGGATTGATCTCTAAAAGACGAGCATAAATCTTCGTGATTAGTATTCTAGCCACCGTGCGTGCAGCTACCATTGACGCAATTTCTCCGTTCAAGTGCCCACCCATGCCATCGGCGACGACACAAAGTCCAAATGGAACATCGTTCAAACCATCAGCGAGGATTGAGCTCATGGAAAATATTGTGTCCTCATTATGATCGCGCTGCAATCCTACTGATTGCCCACAGCCAATTAAGAATTGCGGTGGCCTTACTGAACTAGATTCTTGCGAAACTGTTTTCAACTGGTCCTCAGTCAACGGGGTGGTTTGCACCATTGTCATGACTGGTTCAGAAGCTCCAGATTTTTTATTTTTTTGCGGGGCAACAACCTTTTTCAAGAAATTAATCACTAATCCACCTCCGGGTTCTGATGAGTCATGCGATGAAAGCGTAAATTTTATGGTCGATTGACCCTATATATATAACATCGTTGAAGGCAGTGGCTCCTCCCGTGATTGGCCCCCCCGAATTGAACTTCCAGCGTAACCTGCCGCTCTTATAATCGATGCTGTAAAAACAACCACTCGCTGTACCACAATAAACTGCATCTTTGTAAATGAAAGGTGATCCACTAACTTGGTGATCGCATTTATATCTCCACAATTCACGTGAACTGGACTTATCGACACAATAGAGATAATTATCTGCAGAACCAAATATCACACAATTACCCGATAATGCAGGTGATGAAACAGATCCCTTCCCCATTCGAAAACGCCAGATCACCCACCCCGATTTCGCATCCAAAGCATAAAAGTTAGCATCCTGAGAAGCAAAATAAACAATTCCATCTGCAATCACCGGAGAAGAAGTCACAGGACGTTTGGTCAGATAACGCCATTTAACACTCCCGCGATAGTCGGAACAAATGAACTCATTGGCTTCACAACCAAAGTATATTAAATCTTTGGATAGGTATGGTGAAGAACGCACAGCACCCTCGGTCTTGATCGACCAGCTTTTTTGAAAAGTGGTGATATTGACCGCATAAAATTCACCGTCATCGGAACCAAAAAATACGTGGCCTTCGGCAATTTTCGGTGAGCATCGGATTGGGCCTTCGGTACTAAAATCCCAGACTTGTTTTCCTGTCTTTGCGGTAACGACATACAATTTATTGTCTTCGCTGCCAAAAAAGAGGATATTCTCTGCCACGAAAGGTTTGGTCACAATTCCACCTTTGGTAGCGAACTTCCACAGGAATTCTCCCTTTGTGGCATTTAATGCATACAGATTATTGTCATAGGCGCCAATATACAATACGCCATTATCCACGGTGGGAGTCCCGCGGATCTCATCCTCGCATTCGAATGCCCATAAAGGTTTCACTTCCTGTTCTGATAATGTGAGACTTGCCGCAGCAGACCGGGGTAATGCGCCAGTCCGCCTAGCCAGCGTCACCAGGGCTGATTTCATATCCGTAGCAGTTGCAAATCGATCTGATGGATTGTACTCGAGGGCAGTATTCACAATAGTCTCTAGCTCGTTTGATATAGAGCTATTAATTTTATGAATTGGTCGGTCAGCAAAAGAAAAAGGGGCCTCAAGACGCGGGTCACGGTGAGTTAACAGGTGATGCATCGTTGCGCCTAAAGCATAAATATCGGTTTGCAAGGTAGCTTCCCCCCGGTATTGCTCTGGGGGTGAGTAGCCTTCCGTTCCGATCATGGTGCCCTTTTGACCGGTTTTGAACATTTTTGCAATACCGAAATCCACCAAAATCACATTATTATTCTGGTTGATCATGATGTTGGATGGTTTTATATCTCGGAAAATAATTGGTTCTGGTTTATGGTTATGCAAATATTCGAGAACGTCGCAAATTTGAATTGCCCAGACGATTACTTGGTCCTCACGAATTGGTTCGACCGAAGATTTGAGAACTGCTTCCAGGTCCCTGCCATTGATATACTCCAGAACCAGGTAGGATCGGTTTTCATTTGTAAAAAAATCATAGATCTTTGGGATTGATGGATGATTCAGGGTGACTAAAATATTCGCTTCTCGCTCAAAATTCTTCACGATAGTCTCACGAACGAGAGGATCTGGGGCCTGGTTGATCATTTCCTTTACTGCGACTAATTTGATTACATTAGGGAAATGCAAATCCCTTGCCCGATAAACTGAGCCCATCCCCCCAATGCCTATTACATTCTGAATTTGATAGCGGTCGACTAAAACGATACCGGGACCTAATTGTAAAAAAGTTCCAGTGTTGTTTTCTAAAGACTGCGTTATTTTCTTAGTTCCAGGCTGATCTTGCGCTGGCAGCATAAACCCTCTTAACAATAATATATTAATAAAATTATAAGCTTCATTGCTTTCACTGGCAACACATATAACTGCGCAAAAAACCGCTTTACTCAAATCTGAATAGACGGGTGCGTTTGAATCAAGTTCAATTCACAAGCTGGATAAATCTCACTCAGGAGAAAATAGGTTTAAATCGTTCTCTGAAGCTGTTGGTTTTATTCAAGAGCACTCAATTCGCATGATTGACTTAAAGTTTACCGACCTTTGGGGTCGGTGGCACCACGTCACGCTTTCTTCTTCCCAGTTTCAACCTAGATTGATGGATGACGGAGTAGGTTTTGGTGGTGCTAGCGTCGGTCAGAAAGCGAAGAAATTCGTTTGCGTCCTCATCCATTTGAAATTGAAAAATATTTCGATATTTGATCAAATAATCAGGAATCCTCTGGATTCCTGATTCTTCTTATTGTGTTTTGACTACATTGAGATAATCGGCCGCTGCCCAACCCTGCCGCGCCTGATCATATGGCGTCACCAATTTCCACCAAATCAAGCCATCCTGTTTTTTAGGCCCATCGATCACATGAAATACCTCAGAATCACCTGCGATGAATTTGACATCACTATTTAATCCGGGGTTTTGACGAATTCTTAGACCAGTCCCAGAAGTTCCTGTAATTTGAACGTAAACATTAACTTGAATTCCTTTTAGATCTCCTAGCGAAGTATCCTGAGTAGGTGTAGCTGTGAACGACAATAAAGATAAATCCTGTGTGGGGATTATTCCTGGAACAATGACTATTAAATTGGCAGTTGCCGGCTGCGCAACTGCATTTTGATACGCAATGCTGTTCAAGGTCAGAATTCCACAAATCGCCAGAACCACTGCCACAATGATTGTTCCAATCAAAACATGTTTATTGATAACCATAATTTCTCCACTCAAGGTAAATTATAAACGAAAGAGGGAGCGAATGCCTGTGATATAATCCCAAATATGGCATTGGATCGATCTGCTTCCAACATTTTAGGGAATCGTTATCGCCTGATTCATCAAGTAGGAAAAGGCGGCATGGCGCTCGTCTACCAGGGATACGATCAGATGCTGGAGAGACCTGTTGCGATAAAGTTATTGCGGCAGGATTTTCTTGCAGACGAAGGCTTTCGGGAGCGTTTTCGACAAGAAGCCAAATCGGCAGCCAACCTGACCCACCCCAATATTGTCACAATTTATGATTTCGGTTTTGATGAGAACGGTCTTTTCATTATCATGGAATTTGTTCGAGGAACAGATCTGAAAACCGAAATTCGTCAAAAAGGCCTTTTCTCTTTGGAAGAGGGGGTTCCACTCATCCTTCAGGCTTGCGCTGCTTTGGGATATGCTCATCGTGCCGGTATTGTCCACTGCGATGTGAAACCTCACAATATGCTCGTTACTCCAGACAGGCGCTTAAAAATTACTGATTTTGGAATTGCCAGAGCGTTATCCACTTTGGACTCGCAAGAGAAACAAGATGTTGTCTGGGGTTCGCCTCAGTATCTTTCACCTGAACAGGCACAGGGATCAATGCCATCGCCGGCTTCCGATGTATATTCGTTGGGTGTTGTCATTTATGAGATGTTTACCGGATGTTTGCCTTTCAATACCGACGATCCCAATGAATTAGCCTTCATGCGCATGATCTCTGAACCGATTTCTCCTAGCTCGCTTAATCCGCTCATTCCAAAACCATTGGAACAAATCATGCTAAAGGTTCTCTCAAAAGAACCTTCCCAACGTTATCGTACAGCGGACCAATTAGGTCAGGTTCTACTTTCTTTCCAGCAGCAGATGGATAATAATTCATTAGTTCCTTCACCCATCTCTTTAAAGGTTGAGAAAGAGACGATCACTCCACCGAAGCAGCAGGAAACACCTGGCCCGGAAATTGAGGATGAAGAAGTTTCACTTTCGCCAGCTTTTGATTGGAAAACCATCAGGTTGGAATTGGCCTGTATTCTTTTTGTTGGTGGATTGGTTCCTTTTGGGTTATTTGTCTGGTTCTCGATTCGTCCATTATTACATTAGGAAAAAATGACAAACTCAATCTTATCTGCATCGATTCTTTCGGCTGATTTTTCAGCACTGGGTAAAGCGATTTCCGAATGCGAATCTGCTGGCGCAGATTGGATTCATGTGGATGTCATGGATGGTCATTTCGTCCCAAACCTAACAATGGGACCATTTATTGTCGAAACATGCCGCCAAATCACTAAACTTCCCCTCGATGTCCACCTGATGATTGATAATTCAGAACTCTTCGCGAACTCGTTTATTCAGGCTGGAGCTGCGAATATCACAATCCATATTGAGAATAACCAAAATGTCTTGCGCACTCTGCAGCAAATTCGCTCATTGGGAGCGCATCCTGGAATTGCCCTCAATCCAGGGACTCCGGCTTCAGCCATAGCCTCGGTTTTACCTTTTGTCGATATGGTCCTGGTGATGACTGTAAGCCCTGGCTTCTCTGGTCAGAAATTCACCCCTGAAATGATTGCCAAAATCGCTGAAGTTGATTCAATGATCAAAGCACAGAACAACCCTTTACGTCTCGAGGTAGACGGCGGAATGACCTCAGAAACCATTCGTCCCTGTTTACAGGCTGGAGCGAATACATTTGTTGCGGCGACGGCAATTTTTAAGCATGCTGGTGGAATTAGCGCTGGAATTAAAGAATTACGCCAGGCACTTAAATAAAAATACGGCTGACGCCGTATTTTTATTAGCGGATGAAAAAATTAATGGCTCTTTACCATTGTTCGAATACATTTGGTACAAAGGGTTTTCTGAACCTTCTGACCATTTTCAATTACAGTGATCTTTTGGAGGTTGGGTTTAAAAGCCCGGTTCGTAGCCCTCAAAGAGAAACTGCGGTTGTGACCAAAAGTCGTCTTTTTTCCACAGGAATCGCACTTAGCCATTTTTTAAGTCCCTTTCCTTACATTAATCGCAAAAATGAGTAAAATCAAGGTTGTATGCAACCCACAAGCAAGCTGAGATTGTATCACAAACCGTATCTTTTTTCAAGAAATGCTGTTATAAACAGAAGGATAAAATCATGAGCACAGTGAACAATCCACTTGGAAGTATCTTTATTTCGCACAAAGCAATTGCTGCGATTGCCTACCATACAACTTTGGAATCATACGGGGTTGTAGGTTTGGCGGTTAAGAATCTGGCAGAAGGTCTTTCTCAAGTACTTGTGAGGGATCCAATTTTGGGCGTTGATGTCAATTTTGATGAATATGCTGTTTCGATTGACCTCTATGTGATCGTTGAATACGGTGTCCGAATTAAATCTGTCGCCTCGAGTATTTCAGAAAACGTGAAATATAGAATTGAAAAAGACACAGGGCTCACCGTAGACCATATTGATGTCCACATCCGCGGACTGCGAATTAGCAATTCTGACTGAAATTTTATTACTGTATCTGGAGCCACATGAATAGCGAATCAACCTTCACTGAGCCACCGGCCAGCAGTTCATCATCTGTAATTTTATCGATTAATGGTCAAACTTTAAAGATTCTGATCGAATCTGCTCTTCTCTGGTTAAAAACCAACCAACAAATTGTCAATTCGCTCAATGTCTTCCCCGTTCCGGATGGAGATACCGGGACAAACATGCTGCTGACGATGCAAGCCGCTTACAATGAGGTGATCAACTCCGAAGAAACCAACATCGGTAAAATGGCAAAAGATATCGCTCAGGGTGCTTTGATGGGTGCTCGGGGTAATTCTGGCGTCATTCTCTCTCAGATTTGGCGTGGTTTTGCCCGCGCTCTGGACAGCGACCCGGAGCTGACCGCTCCTATTCTCGTTACTGCTCTCACCGAAAGCCGTAATACTGCCTACAAAGGCGTTGTGCGTCCAGTCGAAGGCACCATCCTGACCGTCATCAATGATGTTTCAGCAGCAGCAACCGAATCGCTCACCCGAACCAACGATCTCGTAACCATTCTTGAAGATGTGGTCAAAGCTGCCGATATCTCAGTAAAAAATACTCCTGAATTATTACCGATTCTAAAAACCGCTGGAGTTGTGGATTCTGGCGGAAAAGGTCTTTATTACTTGCTCGAGGGGATGCTGCGTTATGCTAAAAAACAACCACTGGAAGGTGTAGTCACGACTGTGCAAAACATATCTAGCATGAATTTGGATCAGACTTTGGAAGAAGTGGAAGCTGGTCAGGATATCGAAGTGGTCATTGACTTCAAGCCAGATACACCCCTTGATATGGAGAACTTTTACAAGGAATTAGAAAAAATCGGTACTTCCATTCAGGTGGGCGAAGGGGATGGCATTTACAGGATGCACATCCACGTCGAAGAAGGGCGTCAGGGAGAACCGCTGCAATACATTTCCTCGCTTGGATCGTGGTCAAAAATTGCCATGGAAAACCTGCGAGCCCAGATGTCCGAACAATCGGGCAATAAACCTCCTTATGAATTACAGTCCATCGAACCAGGACAAATTGCGGTGATCGCGGTCTCCCCCGGAGATGGAATATCCAGGATTTTCGCCAGTTTAGGGGTAGCCGCCATCGTCAGCGGTGGTCAAACCATGAACCCCAGTACAGAGGAAATTCTCAAATCGTTTGAAGATCTTCCGACTGATAATATTATTATTTTGCCAAACAATAAAAACATTATTTTGGCAGCCGATACTGCCAGGACATTGAGTGCCAAAAACGTGATGGTCGTCCAGAGCAAGAATATTGCTCAGGGACTTTCGGCACTTCTGCGCTTGGTTCCCGATGGTAATGAGGCAGAAGTCTTCGAGGAGATGCAAGAAGCCATCAATGAAGTGGATTGCGGAGAAATCACTGTAGCTACTCGTACTGTTGAAATCGACGGTGTTCATGTAGAAGAAGGTAAAATCATTGGCCTTCAAAACGAAAAACTGGCTGTTTCAGCGGATGATATTGAAACGGCAGCTCTGAAGCTCATCGAAAAGATGAACGTTCAAAATCGTGAACATATCACAATATTTTACGGAAATAATACTACCCGGTTAGAGATAGAACGAATCGCAAAAATGATCGAAGCCGCCTATCCATCTATCGAAATTGAAATTCACGAAGGTGGACAGCCCTATTATTTTATGATTCTAAGTATCGAATAATATGGGTTCAACTTGCATCATCACAGATAGTTCTGCACAATTCACCTATCCCGGCTTTCCGGGAAAGAAATGTTTAACAGTCATCCATCACCAGTTAAGTTTTACAAAGACTGGTGAAATCATTGAACCAGCACCGAGATTAAATGAAATTCCTGCGTATGTAAAAGGTGATTTCTTTCCAAAAGTCATCGTTCCTTCTCAAGATACAATTTATTCGACGATATTAGAATCCTTGCCGCTTTACGACGACATTTTGATCATCCTTTTATCCAAAGAAATCAGCCCTTTATATCAAGATGTAGAGAAAATGATTGCTTCTATACATGGTCATGCCAATTTACATCTTATCGACTCACAAAATACTTCTCTTGGGCTTGGATTACTCGTCCAATACGCTGCCGATTTAGTCACTAAAAACCTCCCATTGGATGAAATCGAAAAGAAATTACGGTTGATCATCCCGCATATTTATACATTATTCTGCACGCCTAATCTCTCTTATCTCCATGCGGCTGGCATCCTGGATATCGGCCAATCAACGGTTGGGGAAATGTTGAATCTTTTGCCATTATTTGTAATGGAAGATGGAAAGTTGAACCCGCTGCAAAAAGTGAAAAATCAACGTTCTGCGGTTGATTATTTCATTGAGTTTGTCGATGAATTTGACAAATTGCTTCACGTTGCTTTCATTCAGCCCACTCCTCCCGTCATCAATGAATCCAAATTGCTGCATCAACACTTAGATGAGGTCTTTCCAGACACTGCTTATACAGAACATCTCATCAACCCTTATCTCTACACCCTGTTCGGACCGCGCGGCTTCGGTATGGTAGTCATGGAAAACATCGATTAACCCCACTAATTATTCAGATATGACATTCTTTTATTCAAATCAGAAGATTGTTCTTCCCTTTCTGGTAAAATAGACGTATGTTAGCTTCTATTGATAAATTAATAAAAATTCTTACCCTTGAGGCACAACAGTTCAAGTATGGAGATCGTGCGATCATTGGCGGTCTCGAAAAATATTTGCCTACTTGGGTTCAAGAAGGAAAAAATGATAAAGTGCCGGAAGACTTGCTGAGTAAAATTGAATCAGCAATGCTGGGATACAGCAATGCTCCGGTCGAGGATAGGTATTCTAAAATTCTCAATCTGGCGAAGGTTCTGAAAACGGCTTATCCGGATGATCCCAAAATCGCTAGAGCCGAAACTGTTTTCGTCAACACTAAACCTGAAATTAAACCGGTACCTGATGAGACCGTGAAAAAAGAGGATGCACCGGTGAAGACTGTACCGGTTGAATCCGTTGCAGCCTCAACTCCGCCCTACCGGCAGCCCGGACTCGGCTTGAATGCTCCATTAAACACAATCCGCGGGGTTGGTCCTGAAATATCGAAACACTTTGCGACCGTCGGTGTGAAAACGCTCGGAGACCTTCTATATTATTTCCCCCGGCGTTACGACGACTATTCTCAATTAAAACCCATCAATCGCCTCGAATACGGCGACGAACTAACGATTATTGCCACAGTGCAAAGCACCCTGTTGACAAATCAACAGAACAAGAATATGTCGCGTTTGGAAGTCGTCGTCAGCGATGGCTCCGGGTTCTTACGCCTGATATTTTTCCGGCACGGTTCAGAAGTACCCCGCTACCTGGAAAATCAATTCAAGCGCGGCACACAATTGGTCATTTCAGGCAAAGTGGATATGTACCTGGGGCGGCTCCAGATGCGCGACCCAGATTGGGAACCGCTTGAGAAGATTCACTTAAGCACAAACGGGATCATCCCTGTTTACCCGCTGACCGCTGGCCTCAGCCAAAATACAGTCCGCAAAGATATTCATGAATTGATCAATTTCTATGGGAATAAAATCTCTGATTTTCTTCCTCCTGAAGTAAAACACTCTGCGAACCTGATCGACCTCTCTGTAGCGTTGCATCAAATCCACTACCCGGCAAACCAGGGATTGCTTACTTCGGCTCGCGAACGTCTTTCTTTCGATGAAATATTCCTGATGCAGTTGGGTGTTCTCCAGCAAAAAAAGAATTGGCAGTCAGGAACCGCAGTCAGTTTTTCACTGCCGCAAGAAAAATTAGATGCCTTAATCGACCATTTGCCGTTTACGCTGACCAATGCCCAGAAAAAAGTCCTGGCTGAAGTCCGCGGTGATTTGCAATCCAATCACCCCATGAATCGTTTGATTCAAGGGGATGTGGGTTCAGGCAAGACTGTCATCGCCGCACTGGCTGCCTGCATCATCGCTGAATCCGGGGCTCAAAGTGCTTTGATGGCGCCGACCAGTATTTTGGCAGAACAGCATTACCAAACCTTAACCAAATTTGCCAGCTCGATGCCGGAAGATTCTCCGCTTCATCCCGATGAAATTCGTCTTCTGACAGGGGATACTCCAACAAAAGAACGCAATGAACTTTTCAAAAAACTTGAGGATGGATCGGTCAAACTGCTCGTTGGTACCCATGCTTTGATCGAAAGTCCCGTGAAATTTAAGAATCTTCAATTCGTCGTCATTGATGAGCAGCACCGGTTTGGCATCACCCAACGCGCCGCTTTGCGCCAAAAAGGGGATACTCCTCACCTGCTGGTCATGACCGCCACTCCAATTCCACGGTCGTTGGCTCTCACGCTTTATGGTGATCTAGACCTCTCTGTAATGGACGAGATGCCCGTTGGAAGAATTCCAGTCGAAACTCACATTTTGCATCCCCTGGAGCGCGAGCGTGCCTACCAGATCATTTCATCCCAGGTCGAGCAGGGGCATCAGGCTTTTATTGTTTATCCCCTTATTGAAAAGGGAGAAGATGAAGAAGCCAAAGCTGCCGTTGAAGAGCATGACTACCTGCAAAAAGAGATTTTCCCCAACCTCAAGCTGGGATTATTGCACGGTCGCATGAAACCGGATGAAAAAGAAAATGTCATGAAGAAATTCCATGACAAACAATTCGACATTCTCGTCTCTACGACGGTAGTCGAAGTCGGCGTGGACGTTCCCAATGCCACTGTCATGCTGATCGAAGGCGCCAACCGCTTCGGTCTGGCGCAGCTGCACCAATTGCGCGGACGTGTAGGCCGCAGTGAAGAAAAATCTTACTGTCTTTTGATTCCGGAAAACGAAGACGCGCTTCAAAACGAACGTCTGGAAGTGATGACCCAAACCAATGACGGTTTCCTGCTGGCAGAAAAAGATTTGCAGCAGCGCGGTCCCGGAGATTTTATCGGGTCAAGGCAGTCCGGCTTTATGGAATTGAAGATGGCAAGCTTTACGGATATAAGAACGATTGAAAAAGCCCGCTCGATGGCAATCGATCTTTACCATAAAGATCCCGACCTCTCCCAGACTGAAAATTATTTTCTCAATGAGAAATTAGCCGAATTTTGGCAATCTACTTCCAGTGATATTAGTTAAGGATAATCATGATTCGAGCTGTGTTTCCTGGTTCTTTTGATCCGATCCACAATGGGCATATCGACATTGCCATTCGTGCCTCAAAATTGGTGGATGAGCTCGTCGTGGCCGTTTATGACAAGCCGCTCAAGTCCTTTTTATTCTCACCGGAAGAGCGCATCGAATTAGTCAAAGATGTTTTTCAAGGTTTTCCCAAAATTACTGTGGTCGGGTATTCCGGCTTAACGGTGAAGTTCTGCCAGAATATCCACGCCCAGGTGATCGTGCGTGGTCTCCGCGTTTTTTCTGATTTCGAATATGAGTTCCGTATGGGTCTGGCCAATCACCGCCTGGCGCCAGATATTGAAGTGCTGGCCCTGATGACCAGTGAGGAACACACTTTTCTCTCTTCCACTACCGTCAAAGAAATTGCCTCTTTAGATGGCGATGTTTCTTCAATGGTGCCCCCTTCCGTGGTCACAGCCCTGGCCAAAAAATTTAAAGAGTTAGGCGACGATCATCCGGTCATTCCGACTCAATCCATACGCGATTGAGAATCAGGCGCGAAGATTGCTAAGTAATTATTTGCAAATAATTGTCTGGTATATTTGCAGGAGATTGATCAAAGACATATTACATCTGAGCAATCTCCATTTTTATTAACAGCCAAATCTCAATTTCTACCCATTTTTACTGAATAATTTATTTGCACAACAATACATATCAATTCCTGAAGATTGTTAATGTACATTTCGGTTAAGCTAATTGAAAGGCTTTTTAATCGTTATATAATCATTGTTGGTAGGTTATTCATCTTTAGAAAGGGGAATAAATGAAACTAGAGCCTGAATTAATCAAAGCGATTTTACAATGGGGTGAAGATACGCTTCCGTGCAAAGAGCAATCCTGGTTGGCTAGCCAATTAGAATTTACTGGGTTTACTCCAGATCAAATAGTTTTTCACGTTCAATTACATTCGGAAGAGAGATATATTAATTGCATTGAGTCCGGTCACGGTAATTATAAAGATTATTTTATAGAGAATCTTACAATGAACGGTTATCAATACCTAAATTTGCTTAGAAGTAAAGCTTGGAATACAGCAAAAGGGATCATAAGAGAATTGGGAGTCATGGTTTCTGAAGTAGCAATTAGAACTGTAATCGAAATGTATGCACCCAAACTAATAATCTGATTGGAGGGGACATCATGAAGCCGTTTGTTCAGAAATCTTATTTTGAACCAAATACAATGGAAAAATTATTTAAAAAAGTTCCTAAGAATAATTTCCTTATCGAATTGAATAATTTATTAGCTCAAGAAGATCTGGAGAATCTTTCTAGGAGAAAAATTGTATCAATAGAGGGAAAATATGGTATTGATGATTCAAATAAAATCTTTCATAATGAGCTTTGCGAAATGTTTAAAGAATTCCTAAATAATAATTTAGGTAATGATAATGAAAATAATTTACAAACCGCAAGAAATGTTAAGGATTTACTTGGGTTAAGCAATTCTGATTTTGAAAAGATCTATGAACCAATTTCTCTAGATTTATTTGAGAAAGAAATGAATCAGTTGATTCATAAGAATTTAAGATATAGCGAAGAGGAACAAAAAATCTTTAATAATTTGATAGAATCTTTTGGAATTTCTGAAGAAAAAGGTAAAGAAATCCTCAATAAAATTAAAAAAGAAATTGTAACCAATTTCTATCAAAAAATTCTTGAGGACAAAAGAGTATCCCCTGACGAAGAAAAACAAGCTGCAAAGCTTTGTCTAGATTTAGATGTGACTCCAAAAATAGATGAAAATTCTCAAAAAATATTCGATAATTACAAAAGACTTTGGGCTATAGAAAATAGTGAATTAGTAAGGATCGAACCGGACATAATAGTTACAAAAAATGAATATTGCTACATGCAATGTTCCGCATCTTTATTTGAAAACCGAAGAATAACAAAAAGGGTTGGTTATTCAGGTCAAACTTTTAGGTTCAAGATAGCCAAGGGTTGGTATTATCGAACAGGGGATTTTGCTGTTAAGAGAACCTCAGAGGATATATTAATTAAAATTGACGACGGTGTACTTCATATAACAAATAAGAAAATTTTGTTTGTTGGAAGTAAACAAAATAAAACCATCCGGTTCAATCAAATTGTCGATATAGTTCCATTTAGCGACGGCTTTGAATTATCGAAAGAAACCGGAAAATCACCATTTTTTACAATATCGGGTGAATTCCCAAAAATTGCAGTAGCAATAATAGCAAGAGTTATTAAAGATTCTCAAGAATAATTAATAGGAGAATAATAATGACTATTGAATTTATTCCTGCAATTTGCCCTAAATGCGGAAGGGAACTAAGAGGCCATATTAACTTGTTTTTCTTCTTCAAATATCTTATGCTATGTTCATCCAGAAAACACAAGTTAATAAGGAGATTAAAATGGCAATGACTGTTATTGATTAAATCAAGAAAGCCGTTCAAAACCATGGTGGAAACTGGAATGAGAAGAAAGGTGTTTGGAATTTTTCAGCAACTATTGCTGAGCGGAAAGCATTTCTCTCAAAGAAGAATTTAACCTACACAGCAAAAATGAAAATAGACGATAGTTCGAAAGTAGTCAATTTCTCTGAAATGCTAATTGAAGCCGGATCAGGGTTGTCTTCCGGCGGCGGTTATGATGATGGAATGTCAACCGGCTTTGGCTTTAAAACCGAAAGCTATAATACCTTTGGCGGTGCTCGCCAGGGAACGATCGAGGAACAGTCAACTCTCTTTGGTAAAGATTATTCTTATCAATTTGATTACAAAGAGATAAGATCAAAAATTAAAGAAGTTGTTGAGCAAGCCGGTTACAAATTTGAATATCAAATCCTGCCAGTAAAATAATTTTCGTAGTAAAGTTTTTGCGTCTTAAAATGTCCCTAACCGGGCAGAATATTTGTAAATCTGGTATTGAGATTGCAACGTATAATTATTCAAATAATTGTATAATTTATTTGCAGGAGATTGCCCATGGACATATTACATCTGATCGACCGGTTGGAAGAATTATTCAATGATAGCAGGCCTATCTGGTTTACCCACAGTGTCGTGATGGACGAGGATCGGTTGTTGGATTTGATCGACCAGATGCGGGTAGCTATCCCCGAAGAGATCAAGAAATCTCAACAGCTTCTTTCCCAAAAAGACCGTATGCTGGCTCAGGCGCAGGAAGAAGCCAACCGAACCATTGCCCTGGCGCGCGAAAAAGCCGATAAGGTGGTCGACAAAGACCCCATCACTCAGGCAGCCCAGGTGCGCGCGGACCAAATCATCGCGCAAACCCGCCAGGAATGCGACCAAATTAAACGGGATGCGGACGATTACGTCTTGAAAACGCTTCAAGACATGCAAATTGAGATCGATAAAATCTCCAATCAAGTAAAGAACGGTATTGTTACCATCGAGAGCACGAGCAAAAACCCTGATTCCACAAAATAATTCAAACTGGCTCATTACAACACCCGAAGAAAGTTTCTTCGGGTGTTTTATATTTAACCTTATACACAGCGTAACAAATGGTCAATAATTCTTTATAATTAAGGTAATGATTGTTTTATTATTAGGCTTTTGGAGGCATGGGGTAATGATAAAAATTGTTACGGATAGCACCTGCGATTTACCGGAAAATATTATCCAGCAATACGACATTACTGTGGTTCCTTGCTATATCAATTTTCCTGAGAAGAGTTATTTGGACGGCGTTGACATCTCCCGGCAGGAATTTTACGAAAAACTGCCTGCCTACAATCCTCCACCCACCACTTCAGCACCTGCCATCGGAACCTTTGCCAAAATTTACAAAGATCTACTTGAGGGAGGCGCAAGCCACATCCTTTCGATTCATATCTCTACCGTTTTGAGCGGAATTTACAATGTGGCTGTGCTGGCCGCTGAGTCGATGGAAAACAAGAGAATAATCACCTTTGACCCCGGCCAATTGAGCCTGGGAACTGGTTTTGTCGTCGAAGCTGCTGCCAAAGCGGCCCAGGAAGGCAAAACAATTGAGGAGATCCTTGCAATTGCCCGGGACGTTGCCAGGAGAACCTTTACATTTGCCGCCGCCAACACCCTCACTTATCTGCAGCGCAGCGGGCGTGTTTCAGCGATCAAAGCAAAATTAGGCAGCCTGCTGCAAATAAAACCGATTTTAGCCATGAATCAGGGAAAGATTACCAGCTATACCTCTCGCACGTTCAATGGCGCGCTGCATCAATTGGTCGACATTCTCAAGTCGTTAGAGCCTCTGGAGAAGCTTGCCATCGTACACAGTAACGCTCTTGATCGGGTCGCGCTTTTGTTTTCCGAAAGCCGCCAGTATTTTCCGAATCCGCAGGACTATTACACAGTGGATATCACCCCAGTGCTTGGCTCACATTTAGGCCCTGGCGTATTCGGTTTTGTGGCTGTGACCAATTAGGGCTCACGGAGGAAAATATGAACTTTATCAATCTTTACCTTTTAGGCGCAGCCCTGATTTTTACCATGATGTTAATTTTGTGGGGAATCAGCCTGGCATTGAAAAACTCCAGTATCGTGGACATTTTTTGGGGATTTGGCTTTGTCCTCTCTGCCTGGCTCTATTTTTTCCTCACTCCCGATGGATTCATCATTCGCAAGCTCATCCTCTTAGCCCTGGTTACCATCTGGGGCTTGCGTCTGACGATCCATATCTTGACCCGCAACTGGGGAAAACCCGAAGATTTCCGCTACCAGAAATTCCGTAAAGATGCCGGGAATATCTGGTGGATAAAGAGCTTATTTCAAGTTTTTCTGCTCCAGGGATTATTGATGTGGATTATTTCAGCCCCCCTCTTAGCAGCTCAACTTTTTATAAAAAACAACTCATTTACCTGGGTGGATGGAATCGCGATTATCGTCTGGGTAATCGGTTTCTTCTTCGAATCTTCAGGCGACGCTGAGTTGACCCGGTTCCGCGCCAACCCGGCTAACAAAGGTAAATTATTGAATACGGGGGTATGGCACTTTACCCGTCATCCGAATTATTTTGGCGATTCTGCGCAGTGGTGGGCTTTCTATTTGCTGGCTTTAGTAGCGGGAGGCTGGTGGACCGTATTCAGCCCGATAGTGATGACCCTGTTCCTGGTTCAGGTCTCCGGGGTCGCCTTGCTTGAAAAAACCATGGCTGAAACAAAACCCGGCTATCGCGAATACATGGCCCAGACCAGTGCCTTCATCCCCTGGTTTCCCAAAAAAAAGTAGCTTGACAGAAATTCCATCCCTCCATAGTTATTTATAAGTAGGCTTCACAAGCCCTAAAATAGCTGTCATCGCGAGTTCTGGGCGTTCTTCCCAGAACGTGGCGATCTCAGCCCAGGCATAGATACGCAACAATGTTGTGTTTCTCGTGAAAGCACTGCCTCACTGCATAATTGGACTAAACCAGTATGATTTATATTGGTATAATAAACCCATATGAAAATGAATTTGAATCGTCGTGATTTTCTAAAGCTTGGCGCATTAAGCCTGGCTTCCCTTGCCTTTAAACCGGTGTATAACTTTGGCGAGCTGATGGACGGCGAAGACCTGGCCAGAGTGACCCTAGATTCGATCAGCGTCTACACTGAACCGGATGAGACCAGCACGATTAAATTCCAACACTATCGGGATGAAGTTTTTCATATTTATAACGAAGTGATTTCCGATAAAAAACCCTTCACAAACCCTTTATGGTACAAAGTATGGGGTGGATATATCAATTCTGACCATACGCAGCGTGTTCTGGCTCACTTAAATCCAATTGTTGAAACCTTGCCCGCCCCTCTCAACCCGGCGGAGATCACTGTTCCTTATTCGCTAAGTTATTTACAGCGCCAGGAAGGCAATTGGACTCCTTTGTACCGGCTGTACTGTTCGACCACTCACTGGGTGACGCAAGTCGTCGAAGGTCCGGACGGGCAGCCCTGGTACCGGATAAAAGATGAAATGTTGATGCTGGATTCGTTGGATTATTATGTGCCCGCCCAACACGTCCGCCTGGTACCCGCCAGTGAAATGTCCCCGATTTCAGCCGATGTGCCGCCTGGGATGAAAAAAGTGGAAGTTTCGATCGACAGACAAGAACTGACCGCCTATGAAAATTCGCGCGTTATACTTAAAACAAAAATCTCTTCAGGGTTAGATTATTCCCCCCCCGGCGAGATCAGTTGGAATACACCCAAAGGGACTTTTTATGTGGAAAGTAAAATGGTTTCCAAACACATGGGTGGAGGAGAGCTCTCGACCGATCTGGACGCCTATATCCTCCCCGGTGTGCCCTGGACTTCCTTTTTCCAGACTGAACTCGGAGTAGCCTTCCATGGAACATACTGGCACCATAATTTTGGCAACCGCATGAGTCATGGGTGCGTCAATATGGTCAATGACGAGGCCAAATGGCTCTTCCGTTGGCTAACTCCCCCGGTCGACCCTACCAAGATGGATACCGTAGGTATGGGCACTCAAGTGATTGTGTATTAGGGCTGATTGAATTCCTGGGGAGGTTCATTGCCGACGAATTCCATGAAAACCTGATTCCCCAGCAGACGTCCTCTGGCAGTCAAACGCAAGCGGTCATCTGCCTCACCAAAACTTTCGATCAATCCATTTTGTAGGCATTTTTGTAATTGCCCCTTGAAGACCTGATCGCAAGCATAACCAAACCTCCGGTAAAATTCCGCTTTGGATATTCCTTCCGCAGTCAGGCGCAGACCCACCATCATCCATTCCTGCATTTCTTCCCACGAGTCCAATATTTCTACCTCTATGGCTGCTGGCCAGTCTCCAGCCGGGGATTCCATCCTTGCCAAATACGCCGGGATTGGTCCGACATTCGCGGTACGAGTATGCCCGATGAATCCATGCGCTCCTGCGCCAAAACCAAAATAGGGCTGATAGCGCCAGGTGTTTAAATTATGCCGGCAGCGGTTGTCTTCACCCTCTACACCGTCGAAAGCAAAATTGGAAATTTCGTATTGTCTGTAACCGGCTGTAGATAAAATATCTCCCGCGATCTGATACATTACTGCGGCCATGTCGTCGTCGATTGTTTCCAGCAGTCCCTTCTGATTCCAACGCGCCATGGGTGTTCCGTCTTCTATCGTAAGCGCGTAAAGTGAGAGATGATCCACTCCAAAACCAACCGCGAGGCTAAGCGTTTGCTGCCAGCGAAGCAGGGTTTGCCCGGGAATGCCAAAAATTAGATCAAGATTGATATGAGAGAATCCTGCCTGTTTGCTCCACAGAATTGCATTTACCACATCCTCGAAGCGATGTTGACGGTCAAGAACTGCCAGATCAGCCGGGTGGGCTGACTGCATTCCAAAACTGATGCGGTTGAAACCTGCTTTACGCAGTTCGATCAGTGATTCTGGCGTAACAGTCCCCGGGTTGGCTTCGAGGGTGATTTCTGCGTCCGGGGCTACAACAAATCCATTTTTTAAGTGCTTGAATATCTCTGTGAATTGCGGAACGGTTAATAAAGAAGGTGTACCGCCCCCAAAGAATATCGTTTGGATCGAAAAACGCTCCGTCTGCCGCTCTGAGACAGTATCGATCTCACAGCTCAAGGCCTTGACATATGCCGGGATAGCGTGAGAGAATCCGGTATATGTGTTAAAATCACAGTAACCACATCTGCGACGACAAAATGGAATGTGTAGATAGATATTCGTTTCAAGCATCAATGTTGAAGAATAACATACTACAATCGTAAAGAGAAGGATAAAAAAGATCCACAATCCGCTGTGTTATAATGCGGCTTTCAAGTGAGTAAAAACCTATTATGAGCCCAGAAAATACAAATTCAAATACTAAAGTTTGTCCAACTTGCGGCACCCGATTAAGTGAAAATGCGACCCGCTGTCTGGTTTGCGGACGCAGTTTTTCGGTGCCGACTTCAACCAAACCGACCCAATCGAATCCTGTTGAAAGTCCCCACCTACCGGAATTAAAATTAAGTCTACCGGCAGCCCTGGGGTTGATCGTGCTGATCCTGGCTTTGGGTGCTGCGATTATTTTCCTCGTCTTACAAGGAACCGGCCACGTAGCCACACCTACAGTCACGCCAACCGTGACGTTAACCGCTACGAGTACGCTAGTTCCCTCAACCGTCGTGCCAACCGTTGCAGTAACAAATACCCCAATGCCCCCAGTCACATACACAGTTAAAGCCGGGGATTATTGCTCCAGTCTGGCTTTGATTTACAAGGTATCCATTAACAGCATTATCACTGCAAACAGCCTCGATTCCGACTGTACACTCATCCCAGGCGATGTGATTAAAATTCCCCAACCGACGCCTACAGCAACCGCTCAACCAACCGGCACATTAAGCCCTGCGGAAGCCACTTCATCGGCCTGTCAGTCGCTGCCTTACGTCGTGTTGGCGAATGATACATTGAGTTCGATCTCCCTTAACTACAACATCAGTGTCGACTCCATCAAGAACTACAATAATTTACCATCCGATATCGTTTGGCCTGGAGAGAACCTCAACCTGCCTTTGTGCCAACGCCTCCCTACTGAAGGGCCAACCCCGACCCCTACGACACCTCCACCCTATCCGGCTCCTAATCTGCTGCTGCCTAATGATGGAATTGTTTATTCAAGCATCACTGATGCGATCGTTTTGCAGTGGTCATCGGTTGGAACTTTACGCGATAATGAAGCTTACATGGTCACAATAGAAGATGTCACATCAACTGGCACCAAGCGTAATGTTCAATATGTAACGGATTCAAAAGCCAACGTTCCTGTAAGCCTGCGGCCCCTGGATAATACCAGCCATATCTTCCGCTGGTGGGTAGTCGTTGCCCGTCAGACCGGCTCCAACACGGATGGAACCCCCATCTATGCAGCCAACGGAACCAGCAGTTTGATGCGCGTGTTTGGCTGGGCTGGAACCAACGGCGCTACCAACCCGACTGCAACACCTTAGCTCAATTCTTAAATCAAAAAAGATTCCCGTGACATTTTTTCTGCACGGGAATCTTTTCTTTTATAAGCCTTCCAAATACCTGCTTGCCTGGATCGCTGCGGCCGCACCAAAACCCGCCGAAGTGATTACCTGCTTATAGACAGGGTCACCAACCTCCCCAGCAGCAAAAACACCGGGAATGCTGGTCTCCATATTTCCATTGACCTTTAAGAATCCTCGTTCATCCATTTCCAGTTGACCATGATAAAGGCTGGTATTTGGATTATGCCCAATGAAGACAAAGACGCCATCTGTAGGTAAATTTGTCAGTGCTTTGGTCTTCACATTGCGTAGATCAACACTGCTTACTTTTCCGTCTCCATTGATTTTTTCGACGACCGAATCAAAGATGACTTCGATCTTTGGGTTTTCAGCCAGACGCTTTTGTAATATTGCACCTGCTCGGAATGTATCCCGGCGATGCACAATGCGCACTTTACTTGCAAAACGGGTGAGAAATAAACCTTCTTCCAATGCACTGTCTCCGCCGCCAACTACGACAACCTCTTTATTCTTGAAGAACCAACCATCGCAGGTAGCGCAGTACGAAACACCCCGACCGGTAAGCAGTTCTTCACCGGGAACATTTAATTTCACCGGGCTTGCGCCGGTTGCCAAAATCAAAGTATCGGCGCTGAATTCCTTGCTGTAAGTCCTTACGATAAATGGCTTTTTCTTCAAGTCCACAGCGGTCACGCTGTCAAATTCAAAATTGGCGCCAAATCGTTCTGCTTGATGCTGAAACAGCTCACTCAATTGTGTTCCACTGATTCCCTCTGGAAAACCAGGGTAATTCTCGACTGTATTAGTCAGTGAAACCTGTCCGCCTAATTCCATGCCCGTCAGAATCAGTGGAGCCAATTCTGCGCGTGCAGTATACAGTGCTGCGACCAAACCAGCCGGCCCCGCGCCTAAGATAATTACTTTTTCATGCTGTGGTGCTGCTTCATTTGCCATATCTATTTCCTCTCAATCCATTGCGATAGCCTGATCTGTAATTTGTAGAGCCTGGTCGATTACCGCAAATCCCTCTTCCAATTCGGAGGATGTAATGATCAGCGGAGGAATAATCAAAATTGTATGCCAGTGGATTTCAATATAAACTCCATGTTCAAACAGATACTTTTTCAAAGCCACCATTTCGGGGCTTGATTTTCCGTATGGGGTCATCGGCTCTTTGGTCTGACGGTTCTTCACCAGTTCGATTACACCAAAAAGACCGATTGATCGTACCGCACCTACGGAAGGATGCTTTTTCTCTAATTCATCCAATAATTTGGTCAATAACTGACCTGTTTCTGCTGCCCTCTGAACCAGATGATCTTCTTGCATCACTCCAATTACGGCAATCGCCGCAGCCAGAGAGATGGGATGACCATTGTAGGTCAACCCGCCTTGATATATTTCTTCACTAAACTTAGATGCAATTTCAGGCCTTAAAGCGACAGCTCCAAGCGGCGCATATCCCGAAGTCAGCCCCTTAGCCATCGTCATAATATCGGGTTTCACCTGCCAGTGGTCGACCGCAAACCATTTGCCGGTGCGCCCAAACCCGCTCATCACCTCATCCGCGATCATGACGATGCCATACTTGTCGCAGAGTTGACGTACTCCTTGCATATACCCTCGCGGTGGAATGATGACTCCGTTTGTACCGGTGACGGACTCCATTAAGATGCCAGCAATGGTCTGAGGCCGTTCATAGGTAATAATCTCTTCGAGATGATTAAGATAGTCCTGAGTGAATTCTTCTTCACTAATGTCTGGGTTTGTGCGGTGAAACGTAGACCGGTAGCGGTATGGATCAAGAAAATGTACAACGCCGGGCATGACTGTGGGTTCCCAGGCAGTGCGCCTCGGATCGCCCGTCAATGCAACTGCGCCATAAGAAGCTCCATGATAGGACCGGTAGCGAGCCAGAATTTTTGTTTTTCCCGTAAAGGCGCGAGCAAATTTAATGGCGTTTTCATTGGCATCCGCCCCTCCCAATGTATACAAAAATTTACTTAATCCATCCGGTGTAATTTCATCCAGGAGCTTTCCCAACAGTGCGCGGGGTTTGGTCGCCATGCCAGGCCCTGCAAAAGACAATTCTCTCGCTTGATCGACCATGGCTTCGATGACCCGCTCATCACCGTGGCCGATGTTTACGCACATCGTCGTCGAATTGAAATCCAGGTATCGCTTTCCATCAACATCCCAAAAGTAGACTCCCTTGGCTTTCTTTATTGCAATCGGCGAAACGTGGGCCTGCGCAGACCATGTCCAGAAGTTATATTTTAAGGACAATGGCAATATTTCAGAATCCGGTAATTCGATCAAGGCTACCTCCCTGGAACGCTGGTGGCATATCTATATAAATCCTATCATAATATTGCATTAAAAAAACCGTGGCAAGATCAACTTCTTCTGATGCCACGGTCATTTTATTCAATAGGTAGTTCTCAATTTTCGAGCAGCACTGCCCTGGCAGGAGCGCCGTCCGCACCTTTTAGCTTCAAGGGTAAACAGCAAAGAGTGTATTTTCCAGCGCTTACCCCGGACAGATTCAAACCTTCAATGATCACCATCCCTGCGCCAAGCATGACCTCATGTGTAGGCCGGCTTTTTTTGTAAGGTGAAATGGACAGGTAATCGATGCCCACCAGCTTGACTTTGTGGTCTACCAGAAAACGAGCTCCGCTCTCGTCGATCCCAACAAAGTGGGTATTGAACGGTGCTTCCGGGTTGTTCCAAAGCTCGGAGTTCTTTGTCTTGAAGAGGACTCTCTCAACGACAGGTTCGATCTTTAATTGCTGCAATACTTCAGCAGTAATTACCTCGATGTCGCTGGTAATTTGAATGACCTGTACTGGACCAATCAGAGCATCCAGAGGCAAGTTTTCGACTGTATTTCCTCCCGGCAAAAAATGGTACGGCGCATCCACATGCGTACCTGTATGAGCGCTGGCGCTGAAGAAGGACACATTCGCGTTGGCTCCATCCTCAATTTTGGTTCTGCGCTGCAAAACTACCGTATCATCTCCCGGCCAAACAGGCATGCCTGGGGTTATCGTGACTGAAATATCGATTATTCTCATTTTTTTTCACTCCATATACTTCCATTGAATACATCTGTCAAAAACGATGTTCGTTGGTTTGCGTCCATGGGCGTAGGTTGTGACCAATCTACCAGCCAGGACGTGTATAACTGTGTACTGATATATTTTCCATCATAAATAATGTGTTTGTCAATAAACTCCCGCCGAATATTATCGCCTACATCCTCATAAGTCATTTGATCGAATAGGAAATTACCCAGGCCAAAATGAATCAGATTGTTGCCGATGAACTGAAATCCCATGGCAAAATGGGCTTCTGACCCGCTGACGATATCCGCCCCAGAATTTGCGGCCGTGCGGAAAACCTCAGCGAGTTGATCGCCGTAAATGTAAGAATTATAGATCTCAGCCTGCTGAAAAGTAGCGATCACGACATAGCCCTGTGATTTCAGGTCTTTGATCTGCTGAGAAAAATAATCCATATCGCATTGGGCACTGCCGGCCCGTTTATCGGTGGCCCAATCGGAGGCTGGACCGTCGGGGTTACAGCCGATAAAGGCTATCTTGTTGCCATTGACTTCGATTTTGACCGGAGCCTGTGCTTCAGCCGGGGTTTTTCCCCCGCCAAAGGTATACCAGCCTAAAGCTTTGTAAGTATCGATTGTCGACTCGAAATACTGTGAACCGTAATCATTTTCATGGTTTCCGGTCAGTTCCACCACGTTGACACCTAAATCCTTCAATGTCTGTAAATAACGCGGTGAAGAACACATTTGCAATCCGCCGTTATAATCCGGGAAAGGACAATCCGGATTAAAAGAGACTTCATCGCTCACATGGATCAGATCTGCGTTGGCGAACCAATCTTTGACTTTTTCGATCGGGTAGTCCAATCCTTTAATTTCCATTTTGTAGGCAATGGCGCGCACAAGGGCAGTCGTTCCGGTCATCATCAGCACAGTCATTTTGGATTCATCCCGGTTTGTGGCAGGCAAAACGCTGAGAAGTGATTTTCCCTGTGTCTGCGCGACCTCATCCGGTTCATCAGAAGATAAAACAAAATTCGCTTTGAGTGCGTATGCTTTCGTATCCAATGGCTTATCCAGCGGGCTCAAACCATCGATTTGAATTACTTTCCAACGTGGGGTAATCTGGTCGAAGGGTACGATTGCCCAGGTGGTTGGCTCTTTGAAATCGTTGCTGGCGAATTGATCCTCAGGTACTGTTTCCACAGTCGTCGCTGAGGATGAGCCCCACAATGAATCAAAGATGGCTTTGGTTTCAGCACTGACCAACAACTTCTGCAATGGAGCATTCGCCGGTAAGGTACCTGACCAAATCTGCTGCAGATCTTGAGAAGATAATTCATCTGTGATCGTCGGGAATGGAGCTTCCAACGCATAAATCCACTGTACCTGGCCGATAGCATTTTCGACCTGCCCATTTGCAGGTGCCAGAGTGAATTTGAGCTCAGCTTCCGGCTCAGAGTCGACCAGTTCCAATCCACTTTGCTGTTTCATTGCGGATTGCAATGCAGATGGAAGTGAGGAATCAATCCAAAGCGTTACTTTTGACGGTTCAGTCGCTGTAGGGGCTGCTGTTACTGTCGCAGAAGCTTCAGGGGTAACAACTGTTTGCATCACGTTTGCACAACCAGTAATGATCACAAAAATAAAGACAAAAACTAAATTATAAAATCTACCCGAAACCTTCAAAAGCCTATCCTCCAAATATAATTTGCATGCAAATTATAAACCCCGATAGAGGCTAATTTCTGATAGTTCTTGAGAGCCTTTCCCTTTATAATTTGTCTATGAAATTGAAAGGATAAGTTATGCGCGAAGTAGCCGTAATTGGCATAGGTCAAACTCGAGTAGAAGAACAATGGAACAAATCCTTGCGTGAGCTCGCCGGAGATGCTGCGCTGGCGGCGCTGCATAACTCCGGCCTGGACCGCGTGGAAGCAGTTTATGTCGGCAACATGATGTCTGGATCTGCGAATTTACAACAGCATCTGGGAGCATACATCGCCGATTGGATCGGTATGCGCTATGCCGAAGGTCTGCGGTTGGAAGCAGCCTGCAGTTCAGGCGCAGCTTGTTTCCGCTCTGCCGTGATGGCTGTTGCCTCGGGTCAGGTAAACAGTATTCTGGCAGTCGGAGTCGAAAAAATGACGGACTCTCCCAGCGCGGAGATCACCAGCGAGTTGGCTACAGCTGCCGACGCGGATTGGGAAGCTGCCCAGGGAGTCTCTTTTGTAGGTCTGAACGCCTTGATCATGCGACGATATATGTTCGAATACGGTTGGAAAAAAGAAGATTTTGCAGCATTTTCAATCAACGCACACGCCAATGCAGTCCATAACCCTTACGCGCGCTTCCACGAGCCGATCACGCTTGAAAGCTACACTAAAGCTGGCATGGTCGCCGACCCGATTAACTTGATGGATGCCTCGGCAATCGGGGATGGCTCCGCAGCTGTTGTGCTTGTTCCTCTCGAAATGGTGCAATCTTCCAAGGGTTTCCCGCTGATCAAAGTTGCCGCTTCATCCGCTGCAACGGACTCGATTGCCATTGATCAGCGCCGTGATCCCACCTGGTTGAAAGCAGCCGAAATCTCATCCAAAAAAGCTTATGCTCAAGCCGGCATCGGTCCAGAAGATATTGACTTATTTGAACTGCATGATGCCTTTTCGATCATGGCTGCCCTCTCTCTCGAAGCCAATGGGTTTGCTGAGCGGGGTCAGGGGCCCCGCCTCGCCAACGATGGGGCAATTCTACCCGGTGGAAAGATCCCGATTGCTACACGAGGGGGATTAAAGGCCCGTGGACATCCTGTCGGCGCCACTGGCATATATCAAATTGTCGAAGTAGTCGAGCAGCTCCGCGGAGAAGCCGTTGGAACTCAGGTTGAAAACGCCCGCATTGGGATGGCTCAAAATATTGGCGGCAGTGGCTCAAATATCATTACCCATATTCTTGAAACAGTTTAATCAACTACATAGAATAACTGGAAAGTGAATATTTTCCAGTTATTCTTGCGTCTTCACTTTCATGCTATGATAGCCAAAGTATGGAAATTTCTTTACGAAAATTGCAAACCTTCCGTTCGAATACTTATGGGATGAATCCTGGCCGACGCTTGAAAACACCTCAGCAGGCGGTGGAATTTGTTAACCGGCGCGGCTTCATTTTCCTTTGGCCAATTAAGGATGTGGAACTACCGAGCCTGTGGTGTGCGGTCGCTGGTGACCGTCCAGTGGCAGACGAGCACGATGATCCAGGTCACATTTCCTGGGGCTGGAAAGATCAACTTTTGGACCAACGGGTCTGGTATTATGCCAGGATGCTCAAACATCGGAATACTTTTATTTCAACCCAACTGGCGCCCTATTTTTATGCCTTAACCCCGAATTATGGCTCCCCTGAAGAAGATTTTTATGACCAATATCAGCAGGGTGAAATCACCCTCGAAACCAAACTGGTCTTCGAAGCCCTTCTCAAAGAAGGCCCTCTGGATACGCTTTCTTTGCGTAAAGCCGCCCATCTGACAGGAAAGAACTCCAATTCAGCATTTTCCAAGGCGCTCGACACCTTGCAAGTGGATATGCGCGTCCTGCCTGTTTCGATCAGTGAAGCCGGGCGCTGGCATTACGCTTTTGTGTATGACCTCACCCACCGTTACTACCCGGATCTGAGCGAACAGGCCAGAACGATCAACGAAAATAAAGCCAGGCGGGTTTTGGCACAAACTTATTTCGCTTCGGTTGGTGCTGCCAGTTTGCATCAAGCTGCCGCCCTCTTTCACTGGACAACTGAAATTACACTAAGAACCCTCACCTCTCTGGTGGACAAAAAAGAACTCGCAGCTGACATCAGCATCGAAAGTCAAAAAGACCTATTTTACGTTCTCCCAGAGATTGTTTCCGAGGATTAATTTTCTACGAACTCTGTTCGAGTATATAATTCTCTTAGGATTTTCAGGCATCATTCTACTGGGAGAGAATAATGGAATTCCACATTTCAAGGCTCTCGCGCGATAAATTTCAATTTAACGATACCCTTTTTGCATTGGATGGAAACATCCTCTTCGCCGACCTTTATGCTGTTCGTCTCTTTGCCAATAAAATCAACCAACAACGCGACCTGACGCATTTTCCTGAACAAGCCGCCCGGGCTGGGCAAATCAACGCCCTTGGGTTGATGGATGAAATTTTCCATTATGTATTTTTTCTTTTCCGGCAGCAAAAAAATCCGGCTATTATTCAACAAGCCATGGAATCGCTGCTGCAATCCTGTGGACAGACATCGGTAGATTCGATTCTCACTCTCTTTATTAAGGAGTTCCCTCCGGCTGGAGTTTATAAAAAAGAGATCAGCGCCGAAGAGTATTTTGCATCTGATACTAAAGGCACACCCAATCGTGAGCTGATTCTCGAAGAAATGATCATGTATTGGGTAACGCGGCACAACCCTGCTTTGAATCAGTATGCTGAACTCTTCGACAGTCCGGTGCTGTCTGAGAACCGAGACTTTCAGAAAATTTTTGAAACTCTACAGGAATTTTTTATTTCTCAACCTACATTTGGCCCTGAGAACCTGACCATTCTCAACCTGCTGCAAAGCCCCGCTCAGCATGTTCCGCATTCACTTTCTGGTCAATTGGAGTATATTCGAGAACACTGGGCTTCTTTCCTCGGTGAGTATTTTTATCGCTTACTTACCAGCCTGGATTTAATCAAAGAAGAGAATAAGCTCTCATTTGGCGGCCCGGGTGCCGCTCCGGTTCCCGTATATGATAAGCAATCTTTATTAGCTAACGGCAGCCTGGCAGCTGACCGAATCGCCTTCAGTCAGGATCGAGATTGGATGCCAGGGCTGGTTTTGATTGCCAAAAATACCTACGTCTGGCTTGACCAATTAAGTAAAAAATATTCTCGCGCCATCACTCATCTCGATCAAATTCCTCAAGCTGAGTTAGATTATTTAGCGCAAAGCGGCATCAGCGGATTGTGGCTGATTGGCTTATGGGAACGCAGCCGGGCCTCAGCCCAAATCAAACAGTTATGCGGGAACCCCGAAGCCATTGCATCTGCGTACTCCCTTTATTCCTACGAAATCGCAGCCGATCTGGGCGGATTCCCCGCTTACGAGAGTCTGCGGGAAGCTGCTGCTCACAGCGGCATTCGCCTCGCCAGCGATATGGTTCCCAACCACATGGGAATCGATTCTGATTGGGTCATCCACCATCCGGAGCGTTTCCTTTCAGTAGATCAATGCCCTTACCCCAACTATGCTTTCACCGGACCCGATCTTTCGGGCAATCCGGATGTTACCATCCAAATCGAAGATCACTATTATTCAAGAACAGATGCGGCAGTGGTGTTTAAACGCTATGACCACAAGAACGGCGACACGAAGTTTATTTATCACGGGAATGACGGTACCTCCATGCCCTGGAACGATACCGCACAACTGAATTACCTCAGCCGTGAGGTTCAAGAAGTGGTGTATCAAACCATTCTCGATGTGGTGCGTAAATTCCCGATCATTCGTTTCGATGCGGCCATGACCCTGGCAAAAAAGCAGGTGCAGCGACTTTGGTTCCCTGAGCCTGGAAGTGGCGGAGCAATCCCCTCCCGCTCGGAACATGCCATGACAAAACAACAATTTGACGCCGCCATGCCGGAGGAATTCTGGCGCATGGTGGTTGACCGAATTGCCGTCGATGCTCCCGATACCCTATTGTTAGCTGAAGCATTCTGGATGATGGAAGGTTATTTCGTCCGTTCTTTGGGGATGCACCGTGTATACAACAGCGCATTTATGCATATGCTGCGCGATGAAAACAACGCCGGCTACCGTCAACTGATCAAGAACACTCTCGAATTCGAGCCTGAGATTCTCAAGCGCTACGTCAATTTCATGAATAATCCTGATGAGCGCACAGCGATTGACCAATTTGGCAACGGGGATAAGTATTTTGGCATCTGCACCTTGATGGTAACATTTCCAGGGCTGCCCATGTTTGGTCACGGACAAATCGAGGGGTTTGCCGAGAAGTACGGCATGGAATATCGCCATGCTTATCTTGACGAAAAGGTCGATGAAACGCTGGTGCAGAGACACGACCGCGAGATTTTTCCGTTATTGAAAAAACGCCGCCTGTTTTCCGGGGTTGAAAATTTTTGGTTATTCGATTTCTTTACCGTAAATGGTCATGCGAATGAAAATGTCTTCGCTTTCACAAATTCTGACGGTAAAAATCACGCTTTGGTGATCGTTAATAATAATCTCCATTCCTCAGAGGGTTGGCTGAATATCTCTTCAGCCCGTTTAGTCAATCAGTCTGTCTCTCAGCGCAGTCTGGCTGAAACACTGGGGTTGACCAATACTCGTCATGAATATGTGATCTTCCGCGATCAAATCAGCGGACTGCAATTTATCCGCCATATTGATGACCTGATTCAGCATGGGTTCCACATTCACCTTAATGGATACGAATATCATGTATTTTATGACTTCCGCCTCGTCTCTTCAGATAACAAACACGACTACCGCCGTCTGCAGGAATACCTTGGTGAAGGGGGCATCCCTGAAATCGAAAATGGTCTGACAGAATTGTTTATCCAACCGGTCCTAAAACCCTACCGGGAACTAGTAAATGCAGGTTACTTCAAATATCTGATTGGATTTACTCAACTAGAGAATTCTCAGGTTCCTCTGGCTGTGCTTCAAGAAGCAAAAATGAAGGTGAACGCTTTCTTAAAGGGGATTGAGGTTGCGCTTGGCGAACCTTTACCGGAAAAAGTGCCTGTTTCTGCTGAAATCCTTGCCTGCCTGAAGGCTATTCTAGTTTTGAAGAACCTGACAAATGAAGCTGCTGTCACAAAAATGCAGAAAATGCAGCAAGCAGCCAGGTATATCATGGATGGTTTAACCGAAGTAAATCTCTATACTTTATTCGCGTGGTGTTTCACCAGCCAGATTGGCCGGTCAAAAGCTGCTGATGTGGATGGCCTTCTCTCCGAAGCTTGGGCTGAGGAATGGCAGCTTTATAAGACTTCAGCCGGGGTCTTGACCCAGCTAGGATTCACGGATGAGGATGTAGCCCGATCAATGAAAGCGATAAGATTGATCACCGGCCAGGAAGATTGGTATACCGAACTCGGTCATAAATCGTTATCTGAAATCGCTAAAAGCTGGTTCTCAAAGCCGGAGATTCAATCATTCATTCAACTCAATCGCTTTGAAGATGCGCTTTGGTATGATCGCGCGGGCTTCAACGAATTCTTGTGGTGGATGGCAGTAACTGCTTACATCCATTGTGAAATGAAACCCCAGTGCACGCATAACGAAGCCGCTGAGATTTTATTAGGCTGTTACGCGATTATTCAAGATTTGAGTGAAGCCGACCAGGGTTCTGATTATAAGTTTGAAAAATTGATGGATCGAATTCAAAATCTGGACCAGTAAAAAACCGATTCATCAGCAGGTTTCAGTCAACCGCCTGACCGTATAATTAAATTCGTTCTCCGCAGTGAGCGAACTTCGCGTGCTATATATCATCCTTAATAAAGGCCGTACTTGCGGGATCAGATCCAATCCGCACGCTTTTTCAGTCAACATCAGAGCATGCGCAGCATACCGGATATTATTTCGCGGCTCGATGCGGTCAAAATCTTCAAAAAACCAACCGCAAGACGTATACATTCGCTGGCGCTCGACTTGAGCCGCCATTAATTGATGCAGTTTCTGCGATTCCTGTTGGCTGATTTTTCGCCCTGTATGGTCGGCTTCCCATTCCGAATAGCTTTGATCGCCCAGGAGCACCTGGATATAGTCGTCGCGCGCCTGCCATGGATCCAGCAGACAGAATTGAGTGCCGCGCAGGTACTGTTCGTCCACCACTTCAGCTACTGCATCCATAAAATGCCGCAGCGGCTTTTTCCAACTGCTGTGCGGAGTGCATCCGCACTCTCCCCGCCAGCGCTGAACTCCCTCATCGCAGCTCCAGGAAGTCCGCTCGCGGATATGGATGGATTTCACTGGCGGGTGATCCCGCAGCCATCGTCCCGGTGTCGTATATTCGATTTCTGCCTGATGCAAGGCCCCATTGAGCAAATAGTTGAGGAATTTGTCTCTGAAGGGCTGGTGATGCCCATAAAGCTCCCCATCTGAAGCCAGGAGGAGCAGTTGGTCTTTTTCGTTATCTGAAAAAGCGTCCTTCAAACAAGTTTGGATAAAAGAATCTGCGTTTATTGTCGAACCTGCGTCAAAGCTGATGCAAGTGCTCAACCCGCTGTGATAAAAGAGAACGCTAATTGATTTGCCATTTTCCAGGTCTACCCGATAAGGTTGACTGACATCCACCTCTTCATCTGACTGCCACGGCGCCAGAATGGTAAATTGGATGTTATTTTCAGCCAGTACTGAGAGTGTTTCCAAATCCACGGCAGTCTCCGGCAGCCACATTCCTTGAGGCATGATCCCAAAAGTATGCATAAAATCAGCAATCCCCCAACGTACCTGGGTGACTTTATCCTGCCTTGAAGCCAACGGTAATATCGTGTGATGAAAAGGCTGCGCGATTGCATTGTCTGCTTGCCATTGTGAACGGTGGGTCTGCTCGGACGATTTAATTAATTCTAATGTCTCCACAGCATTTGCCTGCATCCAGCCCGTCAGCGTTGGGCCGAGATCAAAACTTATTTTTTCAAAATTACCCAACCGAGCATTAGGCAGGTAACAATTTGCATTAATTTTTTCATTCCAGTTTGCATATGGTTCTGCCCCGCATTCATTCGGGATTAAACCGGTGAAAGGATCTTCTCGCGAAGGTTGATAGAAATGTCCATGGATGCAAAGCGCGCGTCGATTCATAAGAAATCAATAATTCTTTCTAGTACCCTGTCAAACCTCATTCTATGAATTCCTTGCATTGATAATAAAGCAAAAATCTATAGCTGAAGTAATACATTCACGTTTGACGGGGCACTATTGGTTGAGATAATCGAGCATTTGATGCAAACGGGCTGGCATGATTCCAAATTCCCGCGGTAAGAGGTCAACAGTAGTGGTACGGTTCTCTGTTAATGTGTCCAACCAGAATGTGGAGATGGGAAAATCGTGATCCAGTTGATCTACCCACAAGGTCAGTGTACGCATGTACCCGAGCGGAAAAGGGATCAATAACCGATGAATACCGGTTTGACGCATAATCGTTTGCACGATCTCCCGGTAGGTCAGGATTTCAATGCCGCCGATTGAATAGATTCGATTGATTGTTTTCGGGGTTTTCAGAGCCAATACCAATATTGTCACCAGATCATTGATCCATAATGGCTGCAAATAATTTTTTCCCTCGCCAGGGAGTAGAAAAACACCTGGTGATCTGAGTAATAATTTTTTAATCGGAATGGTAAATTGATCCCCGTCTCCAAAAACGGCATCGGTTCGGAAAATCGTATAAGGAACGCCGCTGTCAACCAGCCATTTTTCAGCAATTCCCTTGGCTTTTAATACCGGAAATGCCGAGGAACGGTTCGCTCCAAGGTGACTCATCATCACCACCCTTTCGACCCTGGCTTCTTTTGCCGCTTGAGCTACTGCCTTGGAACCTTCAACATCAACTTCGTTTAGACCATTTCCCCTTGAGCCATAACGCTCTGCCCCTGCGAGATGAAAAACGATATTCACATCTTTCATCGCCGCACGCAGACCGCGAGAATCGTTAAGACTACTCACAGCCACCTCGACGGGTACTCCGTGAGGAATTCTGGGAGATTCAGCAGAAGGCCGCAATAAAATTCGCACCCGCTGCCCGGAATCGACCAATGCCGGAACCAGATGCCGGCCAATAAATCCTGTACCACCGGTTATCAGAATCATCTGGGCAGAATTATAGCAGAATTATCCTTATCAATTCCATACCTCTTCCCTGGCATAATACTTGCTACTCTTCTTCTCAGATACTAAGAGGCATAAAAATGATACAAACTCATTCTGCATCTCCCAATATGATCGGGTTCCATTATTACCCGGATACTGCGCACTATACCAACAAAGATTTGAATACAGTGTTGGAACATCTTGAAAAATTGCATGCCGGCTGGTTGGTCTTGCTCTCAGAGACTTCGCGGGCGATTCCCGAAACCTTTATCAGCGGTTTGCTCTCCAAGAAAATCACTCCAATAATCCAGTTTCCCTTATCCCTGCCCAACTCACCCGCGCCGGTTGATGTGAAAGCGATTTTGAAAGCCTACGCCGGTTGGGGAGCCTCATATGTAATTTTGTTTGATCGACCCAATGATTCTGCCAGTTGGTCTGCTTCAGGTTGGTCGCAGACAAACCTGGTCGAGAGTTTTCTCGATCGCTTTATCCCCCTCGCCAACGAATGTTTGAATGCAGGGTTGATCCCTGTTTTTCCGGCACTCACACCGGGCGGCGATTATTGGGACCTTTCCTTTTTCAGCCTGGCCTTGCAAGGCCTGAAACGCCGCGGACAGAAAGCCCTGCTTGCCAAAATGGCCTTATCCGCCTACGCCTGTACTTTCGATCACCCGCTGGATTGGGGCAAAGGCGGAAGTACTTGTTGGCCGCAAAACAAGCCCTACCTCACGCCAACCCAAAACCAGGATCAGATCGGTTTTAACCAATATGAATGGTTGGAGAATATTGCCCAGAAAGTTTTAGGCAGCGCTTTGCCGCTGATCTTGCTCGGCCTTGGGCGCAAGAATTTAAACCCTGGCGACAGTTATTCCCCCGAAGACCATACCAATATTGTCCGTCAAATCAATGGATTTCTCGACTCGACGGCTCAATCACGTTCAGCGGAACTTCCCCTAGTTGCCGGAAATTACTGGCTTCTCGAAGCCGCTGCAACCGACGAGAATTACCCACAAGCGTGGGTCAAAGAAGACGCCACTACCCTGCCCGCCTATCAGCTCTTATGCGCTGATGGTGGGGAGGTCAGTACCCAAACGAGCGTGAACTCGCAGACAAAATCAGTTGAAAGCAACCCGGATTCCTCCCCAGCTCATCCAATTCGACAATACCTGCTTCTGCCAAAATATGAATGGGGAATCTCTGATTGGCATCTGGAAGTCATCAAACCATTCATTCTCAAACACCAACCCACAATAGGTTTTTCTCTAGATGAGGCGAGCTTAGCCAGCCAGGTAACAGTGATCGGCGGGGAAAATGACTTCTCTGAAGCCGCCCTGGCAAAATTACGTGATTCGGGTTGTCAGGTGGATCGTATTTCAGGAGATGGTACAAGTATTGCAACACAATTAGCAGAGAGGTGACCTATGAGCATTTCAATTTCCGCAACTCCCATCCACCATACCCCAATCGAAGCCAAGGCGCCCTGTATTAAGGTGCTTGGCCTCGGCGGTGCCGGTCAAAATGCCATCAATCGAATGATTGAGTTAGGGCTACAAGGCGTGGATTTTATTGCTGCCAATACGGATGCTCAAGTACTGCAATCCTGTCTGGCTCCTACCAAGATTCAGCTCGGTCCGCAATCGACCCGCGGCCTGGGTGCTGGTGGAAAACCTGAAATGGGTGAAGCCGCTGCAGAAGAGAGTTACAAAGAACTCAATCAGGCTCTTGTAGGGGCAGATATGGTCTTCCTTACCGCAGGTATGGGCGGCGGGACGGGAACCGGATCTATCTCAATTGCAGCCAGGGTCGCAAAAAGCCTTGGAGCTGTTGTAATCGCTATCGTTACCACACCATTCTCTTTCGAGATGGGCCGCCGCTCAAAAAATGCCCGCGAAGGATTGGCAAAACTTCAACCTTTTGCAGATACTTTGATCAGTGTCCCGAATGACCGCTTACTGCAGGTAGCACCTGTGGATATGCCAATCGAAATGGCCTTTCGGCTCGCAGACGATATCCTCCGGCAAGGCGTCCAGGGTATCTCTGAGTTAATCACCCAACCCGGTTTGATCAATGTGGATTTCTCACACGTTCGTAATCTCATGCAAAAAGGAGGGGGTTCCTTATTAGCCATTGGCACAGGCAAGGGGGATAACAAAGCCGTTCAGGCAGTGGAACATGCTCTCCACCACCCCATGCTCGAGACCATCAATCTCGAAAACGCCAGCGGCATTATCGCAAACTTTACCGGTGGGGATGACCTTTCCTTTGCAGAAGTGACTGATGCGTTGATCTATCTCCAGCAAAAAACGAATTCTCAGGTAGAAATTATCCCCGGTGTGATCAATGATGACCGGTATCGGGAACGCGTCCAGGTCACCCTGGTGATCACCGGCATCGGTGGTTCAGCCATGGACCCGGCTATGAAATTCGATCAGTCCCGCCAGCCCGTCAAAGCTGTTGAAGAAACTAAAACTTACGAAGAATCCCCTGCAGTCCTGCTGCATGAGAATGATTCTGCATCCTTTGCCTTACCTCAGTTTGAGATGGCAGGTACACCCACGGATTTGGATGTCCCGGCATTCCTTCGCCGTCGTGTCCATTAAGGAGCAACCATGGAATCAAGCGCAATTGACCGCGTTTGCCAGTCGGTTTATAACCAATTTCCTGAATTGAGGGGCGCGCGTCCTTCGGTTCGGCAATCCGGGTCCACCTATTTATTGATTTTCTCAGGTAAAGTGAAAACTGCCGATGGAAAAACTCTCCCCCGTACTGTGCGGGCGACCGCTAATGAGCAGGGCAGCATTATCAAATTGTCCACATCCAGATAGGAAGGTTCATCATGAACTCAACATTCTTTCAAAAAGTAGAACTCCGTTTTTGGGATATTTTTCTTCCCTTGCTTTCACAATCACAACCTTTACGCAAGGTAGTCAAAGCAGCCGTCACTTTTTATCATAATGACCACCTAGTACGGGAAGTGGCTTTAATCGCCATGCTTGCCTGCGCTGGTTTTGCCAGCGGAATCCTTTTTTTTGCTATTTCTAAAATGATCGGATAAATATAACCCTCAACCTCTAGAAGCAGCCATGAAATTGGCTGCTTTTTGTATTAATCTTCCTTTGAGCAGGCTGATTCACCATCCTTTCATTTATGAAAGAAAGCAGAGTGGTGACAGATCTTTTCTTCTGGATAAATTTTGGGGTATCATGTCTCTGAGTCCTGATATTTGTGTTTTATTGCCGGTTCCTTTTTTTTCTGGCGCTGATTTCAGGCTGAAAACAGAATAAAGAATACTCTTTATTGAGATACCACAGTTCATAATTGTTTTCTGTCTTTGAGAATGTCTTATTCGATTGTTAAAAGAGGATGGGGATTCGCCCTTCCGCTTAAGGGGTCGCTATGAAATCAATTAACTGGCTCATTCCTGTATTATTATCTGCAGCGTTACTTACAGCCTGCGGAACCAATCCATCTCAGATAAAACTCACCGAGGCAAGTTCCAGTCCCAATCCAACATCCACCCTGAGTAATACATCTACCATCGAACCACCTGCCGCTCCCACCAACACACCTGCAGGCACCTGGATCAATCTTCTGCCTGCCTCAGGCACTCCGGGATCGACTGTGAAAATGGAAGGTTATCTTCCAGGCGGTTTACCCCTGGATCAGCTCAAACAAGAAAATTACCTGACCTATACCGATATTTGCTGGGGAGGCTGCACCGATGGTCTGGTAGAATCGGCCATCGAGGTCGACTGGTCTAAAACTGATTTTGGATATTTTAGCCTGCAATTCGTCGTTCCATCTGTTCCCTGGCTGGCTTCCGATGGAATCCACAAATTAACGGCAGGCGATTATCCCGTCAGTCTTCGCCAGTTGAATCCAAATGAAACCTGCGTTCCTTCAGGCACAGGTGGAAAAGACTGCTCTGCGATCAGTGAAATCAGTTCGACTTTCAAGCTGACTGAGGGATATTCAGGGTCAGAATGCCAGGATATCTCATCCTGTGGATGGTCGAAAATTACTCCTGGGCAGGGTGCGCCGGGAGAGACGATTCAGGTACACGGCTGGGCGCCGCTTATCTCCATCATTGGTCAGCCGTTTGGTTATTATCTTGACCTCGAAATCGCTACCGATCCGCAATCTTATTCTACTTTATCCTCTCTGGCTACACCCCAGCAAAGCATGGACGGCACTTACAGTGTCAGCTTTCAGGTGCCCCAATATGTCTTTGAAAAATTATTATCTCCCGGCAACTACACACTGGCCCTTCAAGCTGGAAATATAAACGAGGAAAAGACAGCAGAAAAGAACACCGCTCCAGTTTTGCTTGCTCCCGCTCAACTTCAGGTCACCGCTGCTCCGGATTGGACTGCCCGGCAGCGATCTGCCCCACTATGGATCCAACCGATCGACAGTTTCCTGAACGAATCACTGAGCATCGATCCCATAGATTCGCAGCGCCTGGCGTACTGCGTCACGGGCTCAATCCTTTCCAGTAAAGATGGCGGCCAAAGTTGGGATTCGATCCCGACCGATTCCATCAAAGATATTCCCCTACCCGGGGATCTGGTCATGGACTCGTCCTCCTCCTCATGCCAATCGGTCACACTCGATTCAACTCATCTGGATTCTTATTATGCTGTTTTCAGCGCTGCGAGCAAACAGTGGGGAGCACCACCTGATTATTTCCTTGGCTTTTTCACTTCAGACCGGGGGAAAACGTGGCAGCTGGTTCCCGTTACCCAGCTTTTCATCCAATCCAGTAATGAAACGGGTAGTTTCGGTGGTTTTTATAATAATGGGAAAGTTGTGCAAGCCTTGTATTACGCTGCGCAGAGTGACAATTCGAGTCAATCTCAAGCACTGCAAGTGAAACAGACCGACGACGGCGGGGTAACCTGGACTTCTATCCCCCTGGATTGCCCATCTACCGGCATCTGTTTGCGCTGGGGTGGGGCGCCTTCCGAAATCTCCGGGATGGGTTCCGGTCTCCCTCAGGAAGTCATCGTTTCCTTTGATAACGGTCAGAGGTGGTCTGCCACCGGCCAATCGGCTGAACTGCGTATGCCCGGTCCTCAAGAATTGGTAGCCTTATCTCAAGATGAAGACCTGATCCTTTCCGGCAATGCAAACTACCCCGTGCTGTATACACCAGACGGAGGAAAAACCTGGCAAGCGCTGGCATTGCCCTCTTTACCTGGCTCAAATTCAGGTTGGATGCAGGGGTACTCCGGGCTGCAAATGCTGGCTGACGGCAGTCTGGCAGCAATGAATCAGGATAACGGTACATTGTGGATACTCGGCCCACATTCGCAGACCTGGTGCTCTACTTCGGTTACTTTACAAGGGAACTATCCAGCACTCCTAAGAGCATCCGAAAAACGTATATTGTGGTTCTCAACTATGACGGATAAGATAGAGAGTGCATCGATTAGTGAACTATCGTGCAAACCATAATCCTGGTTCACTGGAATTAATAAGATAAATACAGTTTTTTTTCATGTTTGCCTGAATATTCATTGCATAATCAAAAAATGCAAGTATATTTAATATAGTAATTTAGTGGTCATTTTCTTATACTGATTAGACTTTTTGCGGATCAATGAAAAAATCTGGATTAATTCTCGCCCTTATTCTATTTGCTGCCTGTGCTATCGCAGGATATCTGGTAGCATCCAGAAACAACCTGGGCTCATCTTCTGCAGCCGCTGGCTCGCCGAATGTGGCTACTGCGCTCGCCTCCAGCCAGCAGAATTTCTTGCTCGTTCAAGTAGATGATTTAAGCCAGACTTCGCCAAAATTCATCCAGGCCTGGATCGTACTCACCTATCATTCTGACCCACCTCAAATAATGTTCTTGCCCCTTTACCCATCCTATGATGCAAAACAAAATTCGGCCATTTCATCCGCTTTTAGCATGACAAACAGCGGAGAATTATCCAGCCAGTTTGCCCAAAAGATTTCAGAACAATATCAAGTAAAAGTAGATGGATCCATATTGACCGATACCGCCGGTTTCAATTCCATCGCCAAATGGTTTGGCATTCAGGGGATTCAAGTCTCAAAGACCCCTGCCCAATCGGACGATGATAAACATGCTTTACTATTGAACAGTCAAACATTTTTCCAGAATGTGTGTGCTCAACTAAAAGCCGGGGAAGCCCAAAAACAATACGCAAGTATAGTCTGGTCCAAACTCATTCCTGACCATTTTCAAACTGACCTCTCCTTTGAATTATTGACAACTTCATGGGATCGCATCATTCGCGCCTCTGCCCCAAAACAATGCGACGTTCTGTCGAAAGAATAATTATTAAACTGTCATCCCACTATTTTCATCAGAAGTCTTGACGAACATAAAAGTAATTGTCATCGCGAGATCTGGGTGTTCTTCCCAGATCGGGGCGATCTCAAATTAGGTCAGAGAAACACAACAATAAATGTGTCAATAAAAAAACCGTACTCTACCCCCCAAATCTCCATAAATCGGCTAAATTCCTTACGGTATAATTAACCCATGCGTAAATTCCTTTATGTCACCGTGTTTTTTTCCGGTATGGCCTCTCTGGCTGTGGAATTTTCTGCCTCCCGACTTCTCGAAAACTATTTTGGATCTTCTAATCTGGTCTGGGCCAGCATCGTCGGTCTCATCCTCATTTATTTGACCGCAGGATATTTCATCGGCGGTGCCTGGGCTGATCGCTCTCCCAAGTATTCTACTCTCTATAAAATCCTTGCCTGGGGAGCATTGGCAATCGGTCTGATTCCCCTCGTTTCGCGCCCCATTTTACAATTAGCCGGGAATGCATTCGATTCATTGCAATTGGGAGTGCTCTTCGGCTCGTTTACCGCGGTGATGATTTTATTTATCATCCCCATTACATTGATCGGTACAGCTTCCCCTTTTGCAATTCGGCTGGCAATCACGGACAGCTCACAGGCTGGCAGGATTTCCGGACGCATTTATGCAATTTCCACGCTGGGTTCGTTCATCGGTACTTTTCTGCCGGTACTTGTGCTTATCCCCAACATCGGCACCTATCGAACTTTCCTGGTCATCAGCGCCTTACTCATGGTCATTGCGCTGACTGGAATTTTGCTCGTGCAGGGGTGGAAAAAAACCCTCATTTATCTCTTTATGCCGATCATTCTGGTTTTACTCTTCGTTTTTGCAGCTCCCGGTGCCAGTAAAACCACTCCCGGCCTGGTCTATGAGACAGAATCTGCCTATAACTACATTCAAGTCATTCAACAAAACGGATTTACCATGCTGCGCTTGAATGAAGGACAGGGGATTCATTCGATTTATAAACCCGGTGTGGACAATTACAATGGTACCTGGGAACAGGTACTCTCAGCTCCGTTTTTCAATACGGCTCCGGTTACAATTGGGGATGTCAAGAAAGTGGCCATCGTTGGTCTCGCGGCTGGCACAACAGCCAAAGAATTATCGGCTGCCTTTCCAAACGTACAAATTGATGGAATTGAGATCGACCCTAAGATTGTCGCAGTTGGACAAAAATATTTTGACATGAATGAACCCAACCTGAATATCATCCTACAGGATGGCCGCTGGGCACTTTCTCATAGTGATAAAAAATACGATATCATCAGTATCGATGCCTATCGCCCCCCTTACATTCCAGCTTCACTCACCACACAAGAATTCTTTCAGATCGTCCATGATCATTTGACCCCTAACGGAGTAATGGTAATCAACGTCGGCAGGACTCCCTCAGACCGGAGTTTGATTAATTCGCTATACGCAACCGCAGGTACGGTTTTTCCAACTCTTTTCGTCTCTGATTTGCCTGCTTCGTATAATTCGATGCTCTTTGCCACCGTTCAGCCTACCAATATCCATAATTTCATGGATAATTACGCTCAACTATATCAAACCGCTGGCACACCCGGTTTTCTTCTTGAAATCATGGCACAAACCTATGCCGGCCTGCATCCTCAGTCTGAACCGGGGATTGTTTTCACTGACGATCATGCCCCGATTGAACAAATCACAAATTCTATGGTCTTGAATTATCTTCTTTCTGGAAAGGTCGATTCTTTACCTTGAAAAAAGTCTATCTGGCATTTTCATTTTTAGTCACTCTGCTTCTCCCCTTCTTGTTGATGATGGGCGCCATTCGCATTTTGTTGAATCCATTTTTTCTGGATTACGAATATCATCTCCCAAATTTTCCTGTTGATGAGTTTGGTCTCAGCACAGCCGACCGCCTTTACTGGGGGAAAATCTCGTTGAATTACCTGGTCAATGACCAGGGCATCGACTACCTCGGCAATCTAAAATTTGCGGACGGTTCGTCCTTCTACAATGAACGCGAATTAAGTCACATGGCCGATGTCAAAAACCTCATCCAGGCCTCACTCAAATACTGGTACATTACCATTGCGGTGCTCATTTTGTTGGGACTATGGAGCTATATCAAGAAATGGACTTCCACATATTGGCGCGGCATCGCCCGTGGAGGGTTATTGACTATTGCGGTGATTGTGGCGGTTCTGATCGGGGTTGCCATCAATTTTGACGCACTCTTCCGCGGATTTCACGCCATTTTCTTTACCGGGAGTACATGGTTGTTTTATATTAACGATTCCCTCATCCGCTTATTCCCTGAAAAACTCTGGTCAGACGCCTTTTTATTCATGGGTATTTTTACCCTGACAGGAGCCGTCGTTCTGGGTTTTTTGGGGCTTCGTCTCTCGCAAAAAAAAGCGCTCCCCAAGTAAAATTGATCTAAAAAAGCCGGAACACGAAATCGTGTACCGGCTTTACTTTAATCCAATGATCTCTATTTCTTGGCTTTGGCTTGATTGGCTACTGCTTCAGCCATTTTTTTGGCTTCTTCAGGATCACCCAGATAATAATGCTTGATCGGTTTTAGGTCATTATCCAGTTCATAGACCAGAGGAATTCCGGTCGGAATATTCAAATCTACAATTTCCGCATCCGGAATGTTATCCAGGTATTTTACGAGTGATCTCAGGCTATTCCCGTGGGCAACAATGAGGACACGCTTATTCGATTTGATCATTGGTGCAATGGTATCGTGCCAGAATGGCAAAAAGCGAGCCACAGTATCTTTGAGGCACTCGGTAAGCGGCAGCTCATCTTTGGTTAAATCATGATAACGGCGATCATGCCCAGGGTAACGCTCGTCTGCAGGGGTGAGTGCCGGCGGCTGCACATCATAACTGCGCCGCCAGATGTGAACCTGCTCATCGCCGAACTTCTCGGCGGTCTCAGCTTTGTTCAAACCTTGCAGGGCTCCATAATGTCGTTCATTCAAACGCCACGATTTGATGACCGGAAGCCATAACAGGTCCATCACATCTAATGCCAAATTCATGGTCCGAATTGCCCGTTTTAGAACTGAGGTGTAAACAATATCAAATTCAAAACCGGCATCTTTCATCAATTTACCGGCCTTTTTCGCTTCTTCGATACCCTTTTCAGAGAGATCGACATCCGTCCAGCCTGTGAAACGGTTCTCTTTATTCCATTCACTTTCACCATGACGCAATAATACGATTTTGTACATCGGAATCTCCTTACGTCTTTTTATTTTAAAGAGTAGCGCAAGAGATCCTCTTGCGCTACATCTTCATGATTAAATTCTTAATTAACGAATTGCTATTGGGTTATCCGCATTCTCAGATGCATCGAAAATATGGAAATTATCCATATTGAAAACCATACTTACCTTTTCGCCAATCTTGTAGCGGCTGCGGGGATCTACACGGGCAACAAAGTTATTACCACCGCTTACCAGATAAACATAAATCTCATTCCCCATCAGCTCAGTCACATCCACTGAAGCTTCCACTTTTTCACCGTGGATATTTGAGGGAGCGAAATCCGGATTGTGAATATCATCAGGGCGAATGCCGAAAATCACATCATGCCCAACCAATTTTGAATAAGTCGGAGTAGTTTCTTTTGGCAGACGAATTGTCATCACCCCATTGTCCACATACAGGTTTTCACCTGATTTGGTGATTTTCATGGGGAAGAAATTCATAGCCGGAGAACCGATGAAACCAGCGACGAACATGTTTGCAGGTTTATCATACAGGTTTTGCGGTGTATCCAACTGCTGTAAGATTCCTTTATTCATGACAGCGATACGGGTTGCCATGGTCATGGCTTCTGTCTGGTCATGGGTTACATAAATAAAGGTTGTCTGCAGGCGATTGTGAATCTTACTGATTTCAGCGCGCGTTTGCACACGTAATTTTGCATCCAGGTTGGATAGAGGTTCGTCCAAGAGGAAAACTTTTGGCTCACGAACGATGGCACGACCGACTGCGACACGTTGTCGTTGTCCACCAGAAAGTTCACGCGGTTTACGCTTGAGCAAGGCTTCGATGCCAAGCATCTTGGCTGCTTCTTCAACACGTTTCTGAATCTGCGGCTTTGGAACATGGCGTAATTTCAATCCAAATGCCATGTTGTCAAACACTGTCATATGTGGATACAAAGCATAGGACTGAAACACCATTGCAATGTCACGATCTTTGGGAGCGACATCATTGACAATACGGTCTCCAATGATCACATTCCCTGAGGTTACTTCTTCCAGACCAGCCAGGCAGCGCAAAGCGGTTGTTTTCCCGCAGCCCGAAGGTCCCACCAGAACCAGAAACTCTTTATCTTCAATTTTGATATTCAAGTCACTGATTGCGGTGAAGTCGCCAAATTTCTTTTGTACATGTTCAAATGTAACACCAGCCATTATTTCCTCCTCCCGGAACGAATATAGTGAAGTAATTATATGCCAAAATCATTTCTTTATACAAGTCAAGAGTGGACATTAAACAGCCAAAGAACGGACATATTCATTGCCCTGAAAATGCTTGGAAAAAGTATTCCCTCTATGATAGAATATTTGTACGACTTTTATTTGGAGGAATTTATGCCTGAATTACCTGAAATTGCTTCCCGCTCGGCAGAAATGAATGCTTCGCTACCCGGGAAAATAATTCAAGCGATTGAAATAAGCCAACCAAAATGTTTGAATCTGCCCGTGGATGAATTCCAATCTGCCCTGATGGGAGCAGAAATCAGGCACGTTGGTTATCGTGGTAAGTGGATTCAAGTGGAAACCTCGCAGGGCTGGCTCTTGCTCAATATGGGAATGGGTGGAGAACTCCTCCTGCTTGACCGCAGCCGCCTTCCTGCAAAATACCGTATGATCATCGATTTTGACGATTCAACCTGTCTCTCCATTAATTTCTGGTGGTTTGGTTATGTCCATTATGTTCCCTCGGATAAGTTGTCCGATCATACAATGACTGCCAAACTCGGACCCAATGTCCTCGATTTGAGCGAAACCGAATTCGCCGAAAGAATCTCTTCTCAAAAAGGCAAGGTAAAAGCCTTCATGCTCGATCAGACCAAGATTGCCGGAATTGGGAATGCCTATATTCACGACATTCTCTTCCTCGCAGGAATTCATCCGCTACGTTCGCTGTCTTCGCTCTCCACTGAGGAGGTTCATCACCTGTATGATGGAATTCAAGCTGGATTAATCCCGGCTCTAGAGAAAGGCGGCGCTTTCTATGAAATGGACCTTTTTGGTCAAAAAGGCAGCTTTCGGGAAGAGGATATTTTAATCGGTTATCACGAAGCGAAACCTTGTCCGAAGTGTGGAACGTCTATAATAAAGATTAAAACAGGCAGCACAAGTAGTTTTATTTGTCCTAATTGTCAACCGGAGAAATAACTTTTTTTCTTCTGGTGTTAATCCTGATCAAACGAAGCACAACTGGTTTTTGCCGAAACGAGGAATGAATTGACGACCATCTCCGTTGCAAATGAAATGGATTTAAAGAAAACAATATCGAAAAACCGCTTACGGGGTCTCTGGCGTTTAATGGAAGGGTACCGGGGCAGATATGCCTTTGCCATTATTGCCGTTGGACTGGCGGCGCTCTCAAAGACTTTCACTTACTTATTGCTACGCTATTTTGTCGATACTTATTTTATCGAGCAAATTCATACTTATTCACTCCCCCTGATTGCACTTGGTTTCTTGATCCTGGCTACTGGGGAAGGCGGGTCTACTTTCTTAAGCGGTGTTTTAACCTCGCAATCTTCAGAAGGCATTACTCGAAGGTTGCGCAATTATCTTTACGATCATATACAACATCTTTCCTTCACGTATCATTCAAAAATGCAAACCGGGGAGTTGATCGAACGCAGTACCTCTGACGTTGACGCGGTCAGACGTTTTTTCTCGGAGCAAGCGATCAGTGCCTTTCGTATTACGCTTGTGTTCAGTATTAATTTTATTGTCCTACTTGAATTAAACGTCAAACTGGCGCTCATATCGATCATAGTAGTACCGCTGGTTCTAGTGGTATCCATCTTCTTATTTAAAAAAGTGTCGACCGCCTACGAATCCTATCAAGAGCAAGAAGCCACCCTTTCCACCACTTTGCAGGAGAATCTGGCTGGGGTCCGCGTAGTAAAAGCATTTTCCCGGCAGCAGTACGAGATGGAGAAATTTGAAAAAGATAACTGGGAAAAATTCATCCGCGGTAAGAAATTATTAACCCTGCAGTCGCTCTTTTGGCCCGTATCGGATACCCTGTGCGGACTGCAGATGTTGGCCGGCTACCTGGTGGGTGCCTTGATGGCGATAAACGGTACCATCACATTAGGAACCTACCTGGCTTATGCCGGCCTGGTCGTGAATATTATTTATCCGCTGCGTAATCTGGGCCGGTTAATCGTGCAGACCTCAAGCGGGTTAGTCTCATATTCACGGGTGATGGATATTATTAAGGAAGACCGTGAACCTTTAACACAGGGAGACTATCTTCCAACACATGAGCCGGCAGGTAAGATTGAATTTCAGGATGTCAGTTTCCAATATGAACCGGGCAGCGCAGCCCTGCTGGATATCAATTTCACCGCTCAATCCGGTGAAATAATTGCTCTACTCGGCTCTACCGGGTCGGGGAAAACCAGCCTTGTCAACCTTCTGCCCCGGTTCTATGAATACACTTCAGGTCACATCTTATTGGATGGGATCGAATTAAATCGTTATCCCCGCCAATATTTGCGTCAGCATATCGGCATCGTCGAGCAGGAACCTTTCCTGTTTTCGCGTTCGATTCGCGAAAACATCGCCTACGGCGTCAATCGCGAAGTGACTGATGCTGAGGTTGTAGCAGCAGCCAGGGCTGCCGCAATCCATGATGTCATCCTCTCGTTCCCCGAAGGGTATAAGACACTGGTCGGCGAAAAAGGGGTCACGCTCTCAGGCGGTCAGAAACAAAGGGTGACCATCGCCCGTACTATCTTAAAGAATCCGCGAATTCTGATTCTGGATGACTCAACTTCTGCAGTCGATACTGAAACCGAAGTGGAAATACGTGAAGCGCTGCAAACATTGATGAAAAATCGCACCACATTTATCATTGCCCACCGCATTCAAAGCATTACAAATGCAGATATGATTCTGGTCATGGATAAAGGCAAGATCATTCAAAGGGGGAGTCACAAAGAGTTGTTGAAAGAAGAGGGTATGTACCGTCAAATATATAACATTCAAACTCGCATCGAGGATGAGTTGCAAAAGGAGATCGAGAATGCCTGAGACTTATTTCGACGAAGAAGAGTTTGAATCCCATTTCGACGGTCATACTTTCCGCCGTATTCTAGCCCTGACTTTGCCCCATATCAAATGGGTCATTGGTTTCTTGATCACCATTGGCCTCGTCGCCGCGCTGGACGCGATCTTCACCTACATGAGCAAGCTGATTATCGATAATGGCATCGTCGCCAAAGATTCTCTCTACCTGGTACATATTCTAATCATCTATGCCTCCCTGGTGATAGTGCAAGCAGGCGCTGTTTTCCTTTTCATTTACCTGGCAGGGATTCTCCTGACTTGCTCAAACTAGTGTCCCGGAGACAACTTTTTTAGTACCTCTGATACAGGTTCTGGAACTATCGGTTCAGCCAGAATCTCTTTTTCGTTGAACATCACGATACTTGAACGGATTGGCCGA
>Ga0224522_1000031_pt1 | contig 91119 bp, 87 predicted proteins | sample CFST25metaG_FD_182733 | JGI IMG/M metagenome (GOLD analysis project Ga0224522, IMG submission 182733) | Peat soil microbial communities from Stordalen Mire, Sweden - C.F.S.T25 | ecosystem: Environmental > Terrestrial > Soil > Wetlands > Peat | place: Sweden: Norrbotten County, Stordalen Mire...
AGGGTTCATTGGATGTTTTGCGGCATCACAAAGAATACCAAGAGATGCAGAAAACCCGTGCTGGGAAAAGGTGGCGGGAGCAAGAATTGGTTTTTCCGACCTCAGTTGGAACTCCGGGAGATGCGAGTAATGTACGGCTAGATCTGAACCGGATTTTGGATAGCGCGAATTTACAAAGGGTACGATTTCATGATCTACGTCACACGGCTGCATCTTTACTTTTGAATAATAAAATTCCAGTGATCGTTGTTTCACAAATGTTGGGTCATTCGAAGCCCAGTGTCACGTTGGATATTTATGCCCATGTCTTCCACGATACCCAGGGGGAAGCAGCGCGGATGATGGATAAATTGGTAACGCCGATTCTGGTCGAAATACCACCGGTAAAACAAAAAGCCCTCAAAGATCGGTAAAAAGAATTGCACAAAGTTGCACCAAGTTGCACCAAAAAAAAAGAACCCAAGAAAAATTCGGGTTCAAACCACTATATGTGGGGGCAGCGAGATTATAAAACACTATATATGGCGCCCCCGCGGGGATTCGAACCCCGAACCTACTGATTCGAAGTCAGGCACTCTGTCCAATTGAGCTACGAGGGCGAGTCGTTTCATTTATACATCAAATAAGTAGGAAAGTAAAGAAATTCACCCACAGAAATTCATCGAAGAAATTCAATCTTTCCTAAATTGTTTTTGCATTCCTCAGGTACTCTACGCTACAATATCATAAGGTTTTCTTATATTACCGAGGAGAAAAAATGGAGAGCTATCAAATTAAACTCAATCAACAAATAGATCTGGAAAAAGATTTTGACCCAAACGATTATGGCGATTGGAAGGGGAAGAAAGAGAAAGGCGTTAATAAATTATTGGAACTTCGTCAAGAACTGGACAGTCTACAAGAGGTACTTTATGCAGAACACAAGCATAAAGTTTTGGTCGTGCTGCAGGCAATGGATACTGCTGGTAAAGACGGTACCATCCGCGGTGTTTTTGATGGAGCCAATCCTCAGGGTGTGAAGGTGGCTAGTTTTAAGGTACCGACGGTTATTGAAACAGATCATGATTATCTGTGGCGAGTTCATTCCCAGGTACCTGGAAAGGGCGAATTAGTCATTTTTAACCGCTCTCACTATGAACAAGTTCTAGTGGTAAGAGTTCATAGTCTTGAACCTGAAATAGAATGGAAAAAGCATTATCAAGAAATCAATGATTTTGAACGGCTATTGACTGACACTGGTACAACAATCATCAAGTTTTTCTTAAATATTGATTTGGACGAACAAAAACAGCGCTTACTGGAAAGACTGGATACCCCTGAAAAGCAGTGGAAGTTTAATGCTGGGGATCTCCCTGAACGCAAATTATGGTTTGAATACATGAAGGCCTATCAAGAAGCCATTTCTTCTACGAGCACAAATTATGCCCCCTGGTACATAATTCCAGCAAACCATAACTGGTACCGTAATTTGATGGTTGCAGAAATCATTGTTGATGAGATGAAAAAACTGGATATGCATTATCCTCCCGCAGCAGTGGATTTAGAAGAATTTCGGAAGGAATTGGAAAACGAAGATATAAACTCTATTAAATAATGAGCCAATTGCTTTTATTCTGTAAGCCGCGAAATGATTGAGGCATATGTATGGGTGAACTCTTCTCAAATTCTGAGTAACAGCGAACGGGTATTTCTCTTGTTCGCGATCAATTGAAAAGGTAAACAATCAATAAGCCTAAGCATCGTGGTTTGTAGTGCTAATTAATTTGCTATTTATGTGGATAATTTTTGACGGATGATTAGCTTTTTACCGAATGTCTTTTCAAATGCTTCTCTGTGGTTCTCGACGCCCCACATTTCAAGCTGATCATCTTGATTGCCTTCGATTTCCAGTAATATGGTTTCTTCACCGGATGATTTGAAAGTGGCATTTGTGACGGCATTCCGATGAGAACGGTCCAGGCTTTCGCTCAGTCGCAATAACATTCCCATTTTTTTTACTGCTTCCTGATCAGACGGATTGAGGTCGGAAAATTCGGGTTGTTTTCGAGTAGGCAGGCTCTTCCGATGATAGAAGGCTGTGCTAGCCACAATCGAAATTTCTGACTGGTCGAATCCGAGTAGTTCTGCGTTGTGTACCAAGTAGTATGTATGAGCGTGATGGTTCGTATAGCTTAGGAAAGCCCCAATATCATGAAGCAGCGCTGCATAACCCAGGAGCTCGCGTTGGTGGCTATCAAGTTGGTGGAGCCCAATAATTGCAGCGCTGTCAAACAGCTGAAATGCCAGTCGACGTACTTGTTCTGCATGTCCTTCGTCTACCATACAGATGCGTGCCAGTTGAAGAATACTTCTCTCACGAACTGAAAGTTGGTCAGTAGTATCTTGCAGTTTATTGCGAACGAGGTAATCAGCCAAAAGACCATCACGGAGACCTCGCTGGCTAATATTAATTGATGGGAGATGTAATTCCTCCATTAACACTTCAATAATTGCTGCACCGGGGATAATTATGTCAGCACGCTCTGGATTAATCCCTGGGGTCAGTCGTCTCTCTTCAAGATCACGTGAACACAATATTTGAATAGTGGCATGTAAATCTTCTACAGTCATTACATCATCTGCTTGCAACCGGCGTTTATAAAACAAGCGTGAGCTAATCTCAGCTAGATTGATAATTGTGCCTGATGAACCAACTGCCATGTCTAGCTGGTAAGGCTGAAAACGACGAACAGTTCTCATAACATGGGCACGCACATTGCCGCGAATCATCTCGTATAGTTTTTGGTCAACAGGTCCTGTATCGTTAAGCAGTTTGAGCGTTGTCGCCAGACGAATTGCTCCTAAACGCAGAGAATCCAATTCAGAATACTGATGTTGACCTCCGATAACTAATTCGGTGGAACCTCCTCCTATATCAATAAAAACCGCCTGGCGATCACCCAGGTGCAGCCCGCTTGAGACACCCATGTAGGTGAGACGAGCCTCTTCTTTTCCAGAAATGGTATGCACCTTAATCTTAGCTTTATCCGTTATTATTTGGATGAATTCTTGTTGATTTATGGCTTCACGTGTTGCTGAAGTCGCTACTGCAATAATCTCTTCTGCGGAACGAGAACGCGCCATTTCGCAAAATTTTTGACATACCAAAACTGCGCGTTTCATTGCCTCGGGTTGTAAGGTTTGCTCAATGAATTCACCTTCGCCCAGACGCACCACTTCTTTTTGCTGGGTGAGAATAGCGACGGAATGATTGGGGTTAATACGCACCAATAGAAGGCGAATTGAGTTCGTTCCAATATCCAAAAAGGCAACTATTCTGGGTAAATTATTCATTAGGAATTTTCTTATAAACCAAAACGAGTTTCCGTTGGAAGACTAACTCAAGCAGATCTCCTTTTTCTGCTGTCACCAAGCTCTCATTTGGAATCACTTTTTTTACAAGACAAGTGACTTTTATTTGATGCCTTGAAATCTTACAGGTCAGATTTACTACTCGACTTTGATGAAGGCTATCCAAACCATCAGCGAGCCGCAAAAGAGCTGATAGTTGGCGGACAATTTGCTGCTCTTCAGGGGTTAGTGAAGCAAAGTGATCATGGCTCAATTTTGGCAGGGCTTTACGGTGATAACGCGCTATTGACCCAATAATTAGCCTTTCTTTATTGTCAAATGGCAGCAAAGGGGTAGTGAGGATAATCCGCAGTGATGCTTTATGGTGACTTTTCTGACCTTCGATCCAACCAATATCATGCAGCAAAGCAGCATATTGCAGCCAGGTACGTTCAGGTTCTGTTAGATGGTGAAGAGAGGATAATTCATCGAATAGACGTAAAGCCAGATGCGTGACGTGGTGAGTGTGACTGGCATCATAATTACAAGTCTCCGCCAGACGAATCACCGCTGACAACTGTTCTTCATTTGATATAGGTGGGCTAACAGCTATTTCATTCTTTTGATATTCTAAGATCATTTTTTTACCTTTATATTTATTGCCGGGGAGGAAATCTATCATAAACTTTGATTATGGATTGACAGCTTGTTAGACCCTTTATGGTTCTTGAACAGAAGACGTGGAATTTGGCTGTTTTGATAGATCCACTTGTTGTGAAAAAGGTGCTTGAATTGCTTGGCGCAGTTCACCCCAAATATTTTCTGCTTGTGAATTTTGCCAGGTTTCGACAAAAACTTGATATAACGCCAACCGTTCTTTTTGCTTTTGCTCTAAAAGATATTCAAGGCCAGGTACAAGATTACGATAAGGCCTCGTTTTTCCGAAATATTCAAGAGTACGTTTTTCTTCTTTTTCCATAAATACAGGTAAATATTGAATCCAGAGGTCACAATCGTGCAACTCGCCAAGCGCTTCTTGAGTTTTGCGCAAGAATAGGAGCGGATGTTTTAGTTCGTCAGAATAGAGGGGCGCAAAAGTTTCGCAAGTGTAACGCAGCCATTTATTAGAGGTGCGCATTGCATGAATTTCTTTCACTTTTTCTGGCTGAAAAATAAATTCTTCAAAAGCTAAAAAATGATCCAGCCGGCTGGTTACTGCTTTAAAAGAAAGATTGTAAAGGGATGGCGTATATAAATAAACCTGATCCTTGAGTTCAACCAGCGGCGGCAAGAACTTATTCATTTCTTTGATCATTTGTAGATTTTCGTCACATTCAAGCGCTTTTAGGACTTTTTGCTTTATTTTTTCTTGTGATTTGCTCAAACGCAGGATTAGGCGATTGAAACCGGGTTTTAGATTTTCGTTGGGGAGGCTGTCGATTTGTTTTTTTAAATAATCTATTTGTACATCGTAATCGCGAACTTCTCCCAGATAATCGCTTATTTCAGTAATATTCGCTAACCACCGTTGGGCTTTTCGTTCAGAGAAGGAGGCAGAAAACAATGGAAGGGTACAACGCAAACGACGGGAAGCTACCCGCATGCGGTGAACAGCCTCTATATCTTTGTTGTTACGAAAACCTTCAATTTCAGCTTCAAATGCCTGAAGGTGGGTTAATAAGATGTTGGCACCAAAGACTTGTGTACTAATATCCAAATTCTTTTTCATCCAACCTCCTTGTACCCTGTCAAACCTAATTCCATGAATTCCTTGTATTGATAGCTAAATAAAAAATTATGTCTGAAATAATACTTTCACATTTGACGGGGCGCTGGTCGGTGTTGGAAAGCCGATAAATCAATCCATTTTAATTAGATCACGAATTTTCCGGCGCAAATCATCGAAAACCAAGTTGACCGATTTGGTAGAGTCCACTTCGATGAAGCCGTATTCTTTAGAGAGTAGGTCATATTGTTCGATTAGTTTTCCCTGATAATTGCAGAAATTGTCATAAAGATTATCAGCACAACGAATATCCATTCCGGCTTCCCAGTAATTGAAGCCGCGTCCATGCACCATACGAGAGACTAATGTAGGGACATCTGTTTTTAAGTAGAAAACCAGGTCAGGTTTAAGCGCGAATCCATAGATTTTTCTTGCCCATTGCAGATCAGCGCCGCGTACAATATCTCTGGCCATAATGGAATAGAAATATCTATCAGAAAGGACAAAAAAGCCAGCTTTGAGTGCCGGAATGATTTGGTTCTCCAACCGATCCGCGAAGTCGGTGGCGTAGAATAAATTCATCGTCAGACGCCCCATGGTATGACCGCTTCTGGCGGCATTTAAACCCGGTTGGGTCATAGGAGATCGTCGTAATCCAGTATCAGATACAGCATAGCCATTGGTTTCAAGCCAATTTCGCAAGAGTTGAATTTGTGTGGACCGTCCGACCCCATCCGTCCCTTCCAAAACGATTAATTTTCCTGGAAGTTCTTTTATCGGGTTATATGGAAAACCAACTCCGTAAAATTCAGATTCGCTCATGATGATTCTCCTGGAGTTAAAGGAGCCTGGATACGCCTCTGGTGAGAACGCGCAGTCGGATTGGGTAGACCTTTCCAACCTATCAGGTTTTTTCGAACATACGAGCGTAAAAGTTTTTGTTGCTGCTGTACTGGTAAACTGCCATCTATTACCGTGAAGTTGAATTCATCCACCATTTTTTCGTACTCATCGACAATTTTTTGCTGGAAAAGGCGGAAACTGGTAACTTTATTGTCTGAAAGGCCGAGATCCATACCGGCTTCATAATACTTGATCTTGGCTCGCCCAGATAAAATACGCTCTACTGCTATGTCCAACGGTACCCTGAAGTATAGAACCAGGTCCGGCTGCAGGGCAAATGAGTAAAGATCGCGCACCCAGGTTGGATCAACTCCTCGTGAAACATCTCTGGCGAATGCCGTGAAAGCATACCGGTCCGCCAGGACGATGGCTCCAGCTTGCAACATGGGAAAGATATAATTTTCCCAACGGTCAGAAAAATCTGTCGCTTGTAAAAGGCTGAAGGTAGTCGGCGTAAAGGCTTTTTCGTCTTTTGCAAAACGAGTTGTGCTCTTTACTAAATCAGAAGAATTCCATTCGCTGAAATAAACTGATCGACCTTGACTCTGCAGCCATTTATTGAGCAGATCAATTTGAGTAGATTTTCCGCTTCCATCAATGCCTTCAACAACAATTAATTTGCCTTTACAGTCATTCTTGTTCAACGCAGCTTTCCTTTTCCAAGTCAATTTTCTTAAATATTTTTAAAGACTTTATTTTCTTTCAATCCCAAACCAATGATAAAATTTGTCATTATGGAGAAAGATTACATTTTTAGGTTCCAATTTGATTATATAGTAAATTACGCCAACATATAAAGATAAATTGTGTTCTCTACCCTGGTTGATCAAAATAGCACCTATTTTTAGATATTTAATAGGTTGTATTAGGGACGTAAATAGCCTTTTTCATTAAAATAATTTATGGGGCAAGAATCCCTTAATTTTGAATGGGAAGATATCGATTTCTTCCAAATAATAATGAACTCTTGTGCTCGAGGAAAAATTATTAAATTGGTTCGCAAAACTTCAGTTTATATCCCTTAAGGGAGGTAATAATGACAGTAAAGTATGATTATTTAATCATTGGCGGTGGTATGACCGCTGCGGCGGCAGCGCAAGGAATTCGAGAAGTTGATAAAAAAGGGTCGATCGGAATTATCAGTGCTGAAGACCAAAAGCCTTACAACCGTCCACCCTTGACCAAAAAACTTTGGCAAAATCAATCAGAAGACAGTATATGGCGGAAATTGCCTAAAGAAAATTTAGACCTTTTTCTCGGCTGTCGTGTAATAAATGTAAATCCATCTTTAAAACAAGTAGAGGATGATTTAAACCATTCCTTTGAATATAAAAAACTATTATTTGCTACTGGCGGCAGTCCGCGAAAGCTGCCATTTGCACCCCCGGATACTTTATATTTCCGGACTTTAGGTGATTATCACACGTTGCGGGGGTGGGTAGGTAAAGGTGCAACGATTGGCGTAATCGGGGGTGGATTTATCGGCTCCGAAATCACGGCGGCTTTAGTGGCCAACGGAGAGAAAGTAGAAATGTTTTTCCCTGAGAAAGGGATTGGGTCGCGTATTTATCCTGATGACTTAGCCCAATATGTAACAGAATACTATAAGCTAAAAGGGGTCGATGTCCATTCTGGAACTGAAATCGAGGCGATCGACCAACAGGATAAAAAACTTATAATGCGGTCAAAAGATGGGGTTTCATTTGATGTTGACCATATTATTGCAGGTATTGGCATCCGTCCCAACGTCGAACTGGCCCAGGCTGCTGGAATACGGATTGGAAGCCCTGAGCAAGGCGGCGGAATTCTGGTAGATGAACATTTATGTACGAATTTTCCAGAGATATACGCTGCGGGTGATGTAGCCTCTTTTTATAATTCCTATCTCCAAAAAGAGATGCGGATCGAACATGAAGATAATGCCAACAGTATGGGGCGGGTTGCTGGATTGAATATGGCCGGTCAAGAAACTGTCTACGATCACCAATCCTTTTTCTACTCTGATCTCTTCGAGTTGGGTTTCGAAGCTGTCGGTGAACTCAATCCCCGTCTTGAAACTTATGCCGACTGGAATGTTCCATTTAAGAAAGGTGTGATCTACTATTTATCTGATGGAAGGGTAAGTGGAGTGCTTTTATGGAATGTATGGGATACCGTCCCGGCTGCGCGTCTTTTAATTGCCGAACCAGGTCCATTCACGGCAGCTAACCTGAAAAATCGGTTGCCCTGATAATGGCAGTCATTTGCTTTTAATTGAGTAAAAAGGAAATTTATATGGATGAATTAGCCAGGCTGCATTGCATTCGGGTTGATAAGAATACTAATAAACTCGAAGAAATAGCTGCAAAGCAATTAAATAAAAAACTGGATGGGTGGCGAATCTTCGAAAAGGCTGGTGAATTGCGTTTGGAAAAAACCTTTAAGTTTGAAAATTTCAAACAAGCGATCGCTTTCACCGATAGGGTTGCGCAAGCTGCCAATGAGGAAGACCACCATCCCGCTATTCTGACTGAGTGGGGCATGGTGACAGTTACCTGGTGGACACATGATATCAAGGGACTGCACATGAATGATTTTATTATGGCAGCACAAACGGATCGGCTCTTTGCAGTATTTTTTACATCCAAACTTGTCGCTTATACGCCACAATAAATTAAGCTCCTGAAATTATTCAATACGTAAAGGAAAGGAATAAAAATGTCAAAAAAGAATAATACGATTCGGGTTAAATTGATCGCCAACCCTGGTGCAGGGAATTCATCAGATACAGCTAAAAACTTAAAATTGGTGAATAGCTATTTAGAGGAAAATGGATTTAAAGTCGATATAGCCCTCGCCAAATCAAAAGAGAAGGCAACTCCAATTACCAGACAAGCAATCAAAAAAGGATATCAGGTTGTAATTGCCATGGGCGGTGATGGTACTGTCGAAGCGGTGATGCGGGGACTGATTGGTAGTAAGGTACGGTTGGGAATTATCCCCACAGGAATTGAAAATAAAATTGCTAAAAGTCTGGGTATTCCTCTAGATCTTGAAGAAGCCTGTTCGTTAATTGCTCTGGATAATTCTCAAAAATTGGATGTCGCACAGATAAAAACGTCAAAGGGCAAGAAATTTGTTTTCTTTGAAATGACTACTATTGGACTAACTTCGGCACCCTCCTCAGATAAAAACAATGTCGCCATTAGTAAGTTGTCCAATATTAAAGATGCCGCAGCCAATCTCATTCAGCAAGAAAGTTGTCCTAAAGTGACTTTGACTTTAGATAATGAGAACAAAATTGATGTCGAAACGATGTTGGTGAAAATATCTACAACAACTGCTGTCGGAAAAAACTTTATGGCAGCAGAAAATGCTCCTTTGCCAGGGGGCCTCCTGGATATTTCAGTCTATGCGGATTTTACCAAAGCTGAACTTCTTAGTTATTATGCTGCCCTCATGGATGGAGGTTATTCAGGTGAAGTAAAAATCCAACATTATCAGGCCAGTAAAGTGAAGGTAAAAACGTCTCCGAAGTTGGAAGTGATGGCGGATGGTGTCGCCCTTGGAAAAGGTACGGTAATTATCAAGGTACGTAAAAATTCTGTGTGCGTAATAGCCCCTCAGAAAGAGCCTGCCATCAAAGAATTGCAGCAGGAGAAAGTGGATGAATTGTCAGTGACACCTGCATAGAAACCCGAAAGCTGTCTCTCGAAAAAAGGTATCGATGGGGCAAAACTGTTTCTTTGTTCACCAACCAGTCGCACCAGTGGATTCGAAGACGAAAAAATAAATATTGCAACCAATGATATTGACATGATGAAGTAATAAAGGAGAGGCAGATATGTCAAAGAAAAATAAACCTGTCCAGGTTAAATTGATTGCCAACCCAGGTGCAGGGGATGTTCTAAAAGCTGCTTCTAAACTTGAAGAAGTGGTGCATTATTTACTGGATTATGGGTTGGAAGTGGATATAGCCCTGGCTAAACCAAAAAAGGAAGCCATCCCCATCGCCCAAAAAGCTGTGAAAGACGGTTTTGATGTGGTTGTTGCCATGGGCGGTGATGGTACAGTTGGCGCAGTAATTCGTGGAATTGCTGGTTCAAAAGTAAAATTTGGAATTATCCCAGCGGGGACTGAAAACGATATTGCCGGGAGCCTGGGAATCCCGGATGACCTGAAAGAAGCCTGTGCTGTGATTGCAGCCGGTCATACTCGTAAATTGGATTTGGGGCAGATCAGCACGAAGAAAAGAAAGAAGTTCTATTTCTTTATGGTAAGTGCAGTTGGCCTTACTGCTACTCTTTATCCCTTAATTAGCAAAGTACCCCAAGGAAAATTGTGGGGATTTAAAAATGCTGTGATGACAATATTGCGATTTACTTCTGCGCCTACAGTTTTCCTAACCCTGGATGATGAGAGTAAGATCGAAGTTCAAACCATGCTTGTGACAATAGCGAACACTCCTCTTTCCGGGGTAAAAAACCTGGTAGCACCAGAAGCTTCCATGGAAGATGGACTTTTGGATATTGCTGTTTATCCAGGTTTTAGTAAGGCGGAATTAATTAACTATTTTTTCAGGAGTGCCAATGAAGGCTCACTCCCGGATGGACGGATCCAGCGTTACCGGGCAAGAAAAATTAAAGTAAAAACATCTCCAAAGCTTGATATCGCAGCAGAGGGAATCGTTCTAGGGAAGGGAACTGCCTGGATAAAGGTACTCCCTGGTGCTCTGCGGGTTTTGGCTCCGGAAATTGGTAAAGGAGCGGAAATATCCCCAAAATCAACTACAACGGAGTTACCTCAACCTGTCTCACCGGTTGTTAAATGAAAAACCAGGGTTGAAGAAACTTGTGTCTTAGTCGTTTGTTGTGCCATGTGACTGACAAGATTGTCGTTGGGCTCTTTACTTTAACTACAAGCTCGTGACTTACGAACTTTTGACCATTATCAGATGTTTACTACATTCATGGATCGTATACATAAAGGCAATCCCTGAAAATGAAGGGATAGGCTGGCCAATATTTTGAAACCAACAACCATGCGTAAGTTTTCCATATAGGTATCGTGTTGCATAGTAGGGGCGCAGCGGCGCTACGCCCCTACAAAAAAACTTCCTTACAAATGTAGGAATGGGTTAGGAACGCCAAGTGTCCAGGAAATTTACTTCTCTTTACCTTTAGTTTGATTTACCTATAATTTGAATTATCGGATAAAATGAAGCCATCGGAAACCTATGGATGAACTTGCTCTAGTCAAATCAGCATTAGCGGGTGAATTGGATGCCTTTAACCGGTTGGTATTGGCGTACCAGGATTTGGCGTTTAATGTTGCCTTTCGAATATTGGGGGATGAAGACCAGGCGTCTGATGCGACTCAAAACGCATTTCTTTCGGCTTATAAAAACTTACGCTCCTTCCGTGGGGGTTCGTTTAAAGCCTGGGTTCTACGAATGGTCACCAACTCTTGTTATGATGAACTCAGACACAAACAAAGGCATCCGGCGGTTTCTCTCGACCCCAAATCCGATGATGACAGCGATGAAATGGATTCGAATGAATGGCTGGCCTCTGATGAACCATCCCCTGAAACGACATTGGAACAGGCAGAGGTTGAACACGCGCTGCAGCATTGTCTGGAGCACCTCTCTGTAGAATTCCGTACTGTTGTCGTTCTGGTTGATGTTCAAGGTATGGATTATGAGGAGGTTTCGCACAGTCTGGGGAAACCTTTGGGGACGGTCAAAAGCCGTTTAGCCAGAGCCCGCTTGCATATGCGCGATTGCCTTCATCAATTTCAGGAACTTCTACCTGCTGAATACCGTCTTGAAGAAGAGGTACAGGAATGACAACGAAACTAACTCTTCAAGATTATCAAAGGATATCTGCGTACCTGGATAACGCTTTATCTTCAAAAGATCGCATTGAATTTGAAAAACATTTAAAAATCGAACCTGAGTTGAAACAGGTTCTGCTTGAGTTTAGCTATTCACGAAGGCTTTTACGCTCTTTGCCGGTTCGCAAAGCACCACGAAATTTCATACTCAGAGCTTCAGAAGTTCACGCTCGATCTCCACGCTTTTTCCTGGTTCCAGCTTTGAATTCTATAGCTGTTGCCGCAGTTCTCTTGCTCGCGGTGGTTTTTGGCGGATCGCAACTGATACCAGGATTTTTAGGCAGTCGAACGATGTTGCAATCAGCAAGTCCGATGACTGTCAGCGCGCCAGAATCCAATGCGACAGCGGAGAGTTCCCCCATGATTATTACCTGGGGCCAAAATAACGGCTCCAATTCTGCTACTGGAAAAGGGGGAATGGGTGGAGGAGGCAGCGAAAATCTGGGGACTAATACGCTTTATGGCGGTGGGGCAGCAGCTCCGGATACAGTCGTAGTCTCGACCCCGGAAGCTGGAGTGAATGCTCTATCCACGGCACCGCAAATAACGCAATCACCTGATTCTTCAGATATGATTCTTGGTGTAGCCCCTGAAGCTGACCAGGGAAAGGTGATCTCCCCCGTAGAAAATATGCAACCTGTTGAACAACAAACAGGTCCGAATTTGACCATGATTGAAATTGGTCTGGGAGCTCTTGCAGTAATTTGTGCAGTAGTCGCTTTTCTTTTGCGGAAGACCCGTTGATGCACTCCAGTTCTTATCGGTATTGCCCAATGTGTGCTACTCCATTGATCACCTGCGCGCAAATGGGAGAAGACCGTTTAACTTGCCCCAATTGTGGTTGGATTTATTACGCAGACCCTAAAGTAGCCGCGGGAATTCTGGCTGTGGCAGGCGAAAAAGTGCTTCTAGTCCGGCGCATCATGCAGCCATATACGGGGTTGTGGAGTATCCCAGCCGGCTTTGTAAATGCCTTTGAGGACCCCGCAAAAGCCGCGATTCGTGAATGCTCAGAAGAAACCGGGCTGCAGGCTACTATTGACGGCTTATTTGAGATTTTCACCGGGCGGGAGCATCCACGGGGGGCGGACATTTTCTTGGTATACAAAGCGCAGATAACAGGTGGAGAATTATGTGCTGCCGATGATGTTGACCAGGCAGGTTGGTTTCAATTAGATTCATTACCTGAACTGGCGTTTAATTCGACAAAAAAGATCTTGAACCAATTAATGCATTCCTAAATCCTTTTAAATCCTTGATAATTCCTTAATGATAAAATGGTATAGAGGTTGCATCCAACTTCTTGTGCAATGCATTTATCCAGGAAAGAGTACCCATCATGCCTCGACCTTCCTCCCGTTCTTCAAAATCCCGCAATTCACGCAGTAACTTTTCGAAAAGACGAACAAAGGGGAAAAAATCCTCAGTGCGCCAGCCGATCGAACGCCTTTCGCCTGAAGTGAAGAAGGACATCGTAGGTGGTTTGCTCGTTGCCGTTGGGTTGGTCAGCTTGCTAGGCTTTATTACGGGGGAAAATGGCTTCATCAGCGGCTGGTTCAGCCATATGCTGAAGTTAGTAGCGGGCTGGGGAGGAATCGTATTACCAGTTGTAATACTAGCCTGCGGTTTATGGCTTTTATTTCGCAATGTGGAGAATTTTCCGCGCTTGTCAACCGGGCGGGCGATTGGGGTAACTTTGCTTTATCTCAATTTGCTTACCTGGTTTCATTTTTCAAGTGGTGGAAATTACACAACTGCCCATAATGGACAGGGGGGCGGTTATGTAGGGGCTTTTTTCTCTAACTTGTTGACTACCGGTCTCGGCAAAGCTGGTACAGTGGTTTTATTACTCGCCTGGGTTGTGGTTTCAGTAATTTTTGTCGTGGATCTACCTTTGCCTGAATTAGCCAATCGGATAACGGCGATCTTTTCTCGTCAGGCTGTGAAAAAGACATCGCTAGGGCAAACGAATCCTGCTCCTCTCCTGCAAATGAAGAAACAAACTGTCTGGAGCGATCCCCTGGAATTACCTGAGGGGTTCAATCCGTTAAATTTGCAAAATGAATCCGATCAAACTCCAATGATGCTGACTCCGCGAAATCGTAACGCTGAAATGGAAGCAAAATCAACTTCTTCAATGAATAGAGTAACTCCCACTGCGAAGAAAAACGTCACGGAGCCTGAAATCGAATCTCCCGCAGCCAATAAAAAGCAAAGTAAACCCTGGCCGATGCCTTCAATTGATGCGATTCTGGACCCCGCTACACCGGTCAATATCCAGAGCCATGTCGATAAAGACCGCGCCCGGTTAATCGAAGAAACGCTGGCTTCCTTCAGCGCTCCTGGACACGTGGTTGAAATTCACCGCGGCCCAACAATCACGCAATACGGTGTAGAGCCCGATTTCATCGAATCGCGCAACGGCCGGATGCGTGTGCGTGTGGCCAAGATTGTCTCCCTGGCGGATGATCTGGCTTTAGCTTTGGCTGCCTCAAGTATACGCATCGAAGCACCGGTTCCAGGACGCAGCTTTGTGGGTCTGGAAGTACCTAATTCAGAGATTTCTGTTGTAGGTCTGCGTGAAGTCATAGAAAGCGATTCCTACCGGAAAATCAAATCTTCGCTCAAGCTGGCTTTGGGGAAGGATGTCGCCGGGAAACCTATCTGTGCAGACTTAACTTCCATGCCGCATTTGCTCATTGCCGGCACAACTAACTCGGGGAAATCGGTGTGTGTCAATTCGATTCTCTCCAGTTTATTGCTTAACAATTCACCAGCCGAGATGCGTTTACTCCTGGTTGATCCGAAGCGGGTTGAGCTGACTGGCTATAACCGCATTCCCCATTTATTGGCTCCAGTGGTGGTCGACGCAGATAAAGTAGTCGGTGCATTGCAATGGGTCATCCGCGAAATGGATGCGCGTTACCATCGGTTCGCCAAGGTCGGTGTGCGGAATATTCTTGAATATAACAAGCGCAATGAAGATACGATTCCTTATCTGGTTGTCGTGATCGATGAACTGGCTGATCTGATGATGCTGGCACCGGATGATACCGAACGCTGCATTACCCGCCTGGCGCAGTTGGCACGCGCCACCGGGATTCATTTGATCATTGCTACACAGCGGCCTTCTGTCGATGTTGTGACCGGCCTCATCAAGGCCAATATGCCGGCGCGGATTGCTTTCATGGTGGCTTCTGGCGTCGACAGCAGGGTGATTCTGGATCAACCAGGAGCGGAGAAGTTACTCGGCCGCGGGGATATGCTCTACCAGGCTCCCGATTCACCTGCACCGGTACGGTTACAGGGGACCTACGTTTCCGACAGCGAGATTCAGCGTCTGGTGGAAAATTGGAAAACAATCGCCTTGAATTACACAGTAGGGGAAGCACCTGATCCGTTCGCGAATGCTTCATATGAAATGTTACCGACAGGTACCCCGCTCAAACAGGGAGCATTCTGGGATGAGGAGAATCAAAACAATGAGGACCCCATGCTAAAAGACGCGACCGCGGTAGTTCGCCGGGAGGGGAAGGCGTCGATCTCCATGCTGCAGCGCCGCTTGCGCGTGGGGTACACTCGCGCGGCACGGTTGATCGATACGCTGGAAGACCGCGGTATTGTTGGCCCGCAGCAAAGCGGATCGCAAGTCCGCGAGGTGCTGGATATGGGGGAACAAGAGGAGAGTGAAGTGGAAGGGAATTTCGAGGGAACAGAATAAATGAAGATGAAAAGAGGAGCCGCTTGTAGTTTTTCAAGCGGCTCCTTTTCTAAAATAAATGATTATGCCTTTTGGGGGTGGAATACAACCACCGCGTAGCTGACGAGAGCGCCAAGGAAACCGAAAGCCATTAGTAATGAACTCAGGTTGGTTTGCCCGTTAGAAATGAAATCGGAACCGGAGTAAGCGGCCAGGCCCGTGAATAGTAACCCAAGGATCGAAGCGATGATCCACTGGACATGATGGCTGAGAAAAGCGAGAACCAAAGAAGCAATCGATACCAGCAACAAAATCATCCCTAATATCGCATGAATAACGACGATCGCCGAATTACTGAATACCCATGCCCAGGTTGCGCTGCTTGCCAGATCTGAAGGAATCTCGATGTACAGATTGGCGATTATCCCAAGAATGAACAGAAGAAGGAGCGTGTGAACGGCACCCTGAGTAATGCCCAAATAGATTTTTGAAAATTTCTTTGATTTTTCCATTTTAACCTCCTGAATAAATGATGTCTGTAAGTATTATATTGCATAATTATGATAATTATTATCATAATTATATTAGAAGAATCATTTTATTAAATTGAATATTGGTTGCAATTGGTGCTTGCATTTGAGGGGGAAATATGTTTAATATTAAAGTAAGTATCCGTTAGCAAACACCGGAGTCATAATGTCAGCTAAATCGAAGAAATTCATGGTCTTTATTGCTTCGGCTTTTGTATCCTTACTGGTCGCCTGCAACATTACTCCCTCGGGTGTACAGAACCTCTTCGCCAGCTTTGGTTCCACTGCGACGAATACACCTACGATTACGGCAACCCCTCTTCCTCCCCTTGATTTGTCACGCTGCCCGATTCGAAGTGCCTGTCCGACAATTCCGGATTTGATCTCTTTCTCTGAAAGTGGGCAAATTAATTCTGGAACCGAGTCCTCAATTCAGTTTCAATATGATGAACCGGTGCGGGTAAGTTTGGCCTGGACGGCAAGCGATTTGAAGAAGCTGGAAGAGAACATGAGTCAAATTACGTTTTTCTTCAAAATTGATGGAGTCCCTTATGATGACCCTACCATGTTTCAATATGGGTATATTCTCGATGCGCAAGGGAATGCCACAACTACGCCGGGGTATTTTATGGGTGTGATTCTTTCTAACTGGAAATTAGGGATTCCCCATACGATCGATTATGGATATATCATCCACAGCCAGCTTAATAACGGCTTGAAAGATTATCAACCCCAAACGGTGGAATATACCATTTTGGCTATGCCGCTGAATTTCCCGACCCCAACATTCACTCCAACGCTGACCCTGACCGCGACCCCCTTGCCAACGGATACCCCTTGGCCGACAGATACGCTCGAGCCATTGCCAACGGACGTGCCGGTGTATCCAACTTCTTCTTGCTCCAAAGATGGCCAGATTCAAATTACGAATAGCACTGAGGCTACAGTCACTTTGTACTTAAGTGGGCCGGCGGATTATACATTTTATCTGGGCACGGGAGATACTACTTTGTATGTATGCCCGGGAGAGTATAGTTATACGGCTTACGGCTGCGGGGGAGCCAGTGATACCGGCACAATCGACTCAGGTTCATCACACGAATTTTACTGTACCTCCAATTAAATCTGGTATCCTTCAGTTTCCCCTCCCAAAAGGAGGGGAAACTATTTATGCAGGGAAAATAAAAAAAAGCCGCCTCAAAAATTCCTTGAGGCGGTCTGTTTGTTCAATTCGAGTTTGGTTATAGTCCTGCGGCTTTGCGTAAAGCAGCCGCTTTATCGGTGTGTTCCCAGGTGAAATCGACATCATCCCGACCAAAGTGACCGTAAGAGGCGGTCTTCTGGTAAATGGGTCTGCGTAAATCCAGGTCGCGGATGATCGCGCCCGGGCGCAGGTCGAAGTTCTCGGAGATGATTTTAGCAATTTGGGCATCATCGATTTTACCGGTGCCGAAGGTTTCAACATTGATACTCAACGGATGAGCAACTCCGATGGCGTAGGCTACCTGAATTTCGCAGCGGTCGGCCAGGCCGGCGGCGACGACATTTTTGGCTACCCAGCGGCATGCATAAGCTGCGGAGCGGTCGACTTTGGTGGGGTCTTTTCCACTAAACGCTCCGCCGCCGTGACGACCCATTCCGCCGTAGGTATCCACGATAATTTTACGTCCGGTTACCCCGGCATCTCCCATTGGACCGCCGACAACAAAACGGCCGGTGGGGTTGATGAAGATTTTGGGATTCTGAACGCGAAGTTCTTCGGGAATCACCGGGTTGATGATGTATTCAATCACGGATTCGGTGATTTCGGCATGGCTGACTTCTGGAGAGTGCTGCGTACTGATCAGGACGGTATCGACACGGATGGGTTTGCCGTGCGAATACTCGATGGTTACCTGGCTTTTCCCATCCGGGCGCAGCCAGGGCAATGTGCCAGCCTTGCGGACTTCTGCCAGGCGGCGGGTGAGTTTGTGTGCCAGATAGATGGGCATGGGCATGAGGGTGGGGGTTTCGTTGCAGGCAAAACCAAACATCATTCCCTGGTCGCCGGCGCCAATCTCATTGAGTTCATTCTCGGTGACTTCGCCGTCTTTATATTCGAGCGACTGGTTGACACCCATAGCGATATCTTGTGATTGGCTGGAGATGGCTGACATCACGGCACAGGTGTTGCCGTCGAATCCTTTGGCGCTGTCATCATAACCAATCTCTTTGACCACTTTGCGAACCACGTCATCAAAATTGACGAAGGCGTTCGTGGTGATTTCACCTAAAACCATCACAAAACCGGTCTTCGTGGCTGTTTCACAAGCCACATGCGAACGCGGATCTTGAGCGAGGCAGGCATCCAGAACTGCATCGCTAACCTGATCACATAATTTATCGGGATGACCTTCTGTCACAGATTCAGAAGTGAATTTGTAACTTGGACTATCCATGAACGAACTTGTTGACATAACTGTGTCTCCTTTAAAAAGAATTTGCCCCTGACCGGAGATACACGAGGGGCAAAAAATACTCGACTGCCCTTCTATCTTCCAGATCCACTGTCGGAATTGGCACCTGGGAGTATTAATCCTGGTTGCCGAGGCTTCATCGGGCCGGTCCCTCCGCCTCTCTGGATAGAAGTGCCGTTTAGGGGCTATTTAATTAAACCGAGTTTATCACGGTTCAGAAAAAGTGTCAAATATTGTTCCTATACCTAAATATCCAAATTTCTGACTGCATGAGCATGGGTGACGATGAAACGTGTCCGCGGCGGGACGGCACTGCCCATGAGCATATCGAAGGTATGATCGGCAGCAGCGGCATCATCCACAGTCACCTCCAATAGCGTGCGGGTTTCAGGGTTCATGGTCGTTTCCCAAAGTTGGGTCGGATTCATTTCACCCAGACCTTTATATCGCTGCAAGTCAGCTTTTTCCGCTTGAGGGCCTAATTCTTTGAGATAGGCATCCTTATCCGCATCATTATAGACATACTTGTGAACGTTCTTGTGAGAAATTCGATACAACGGCGGTTGGGCGATGTAAACGTGGCCTTCCTCGATCAATGCCGGCATATAGCGGAAGAAAAAAGTCAGCAAAAGCGTGCGGATATGGCTGCCGTCGACATCCGCATCGGTCATGATGATGATGCGGCCGTAGCGCAAGTTCTTGATATCGAAATTGTCGCCAATCCCTGTACCCAGCGCCGAGATGATCGATTTGATTTCTTCGTTGGATAGGATCTTATCCAGACGGGCACGCTCGGTATTGAGAATCTTTCCGCGCAGGGGCAGAATCGCCTGGAAATGGCGATCGCGGCCTTGTTTGGCAGAACCGCCTGCCGAGTCACCTTCGACGATGTACATTTCCGAATTGGAACCATCACGGTCTGAACAATCAGCCAGCTTACCCGGTAAGGTCATACTCTCAAGAGCGGATTTACGGATGACCAGATCGCGGGCTTTACGCGCGGCATCCCGGGCACGCGCCGAGGTGAGGCATTTCGAGATGATCGCTCTACCGGCAGATGGATTTTCTTCTAGGAATTGACTGAATGATTCGCCCACCACCTGCTGAACGTAGGTCTGCACTTCAGGATTCATCAATTTGACCTTGGTCTGGCTTTCAAATTGCGGATCCGGGTGTTTGATGCTGACAATAGCGGTCATGCCTTCACGGGTATCATCACCGGTAAAATTGGGATCGCCATCTTTGAGCAGGTTGGCTTTACGCGCATAATCATTGATGACGCGGGTAATGGCTGTACGCAAGCCGGTGAGGTGAGTGCCGCCGTCGATGGTATTGATGGTATTCGCGAAAGAATAAATCAATTCAGTGTAGGCATCGGTATATTGAACTGCGGCTTCGATGCCTATATTTTCGATTTCTTTTTCAATATAAAAGACCGGATGCAGCACTTCCCGGTTGCGATCCAGATATTTGACGAAGGAACAAATTCCGCCTTCAAAAAGGAAAGTGGCTTCGCGTTCCGGGGTGCGCTCATCCATCAATTTAATCTTGACATTGCGGGTGACGAAGGCCATCTCACGAAAACGCTGGGTCAGGGTATTGAAATTGAAATCCATCTCACCTTTGAACAATTCGCGGTCAAAGCGGAAGGTAGTGGTGGTACCAGTCTTGGCAGGGTCGCAATCGCCAATTATTTTTACTGGCTCTTGCGGAATACCGCGTTCGTAGCGTTGAAAGTAGACATGTGCGTCCCGATAAACTCTTACTTCGCACCATTCAGAAAGTGCATTAACAGCCGAGACACCGACCCCATGTAAACCACCGGAAACCTTGTAGCTGTTGCCGCCAAACTTACCGCCAGCGTGCAAAACAGTCATGACGACTTCCAGCGCGGATTTCTTCTTTTCGGGATGGATATCCACCGGTATACCGCGTCCGTTATCGGATACGGTGACACTGCTGTCCGTATTGATGGTGATTTCGATATTGTTGCAGACCCCGGCTAAAGCCTCGTCGATTGAGTTGTCGACGACTTCATACACCAAATGGTGCAGCGCTTTTAAGTCTGTACCGCCTACATACATACCAGGGCGGCGGCGTACAGCTTCAAGACCTTCGAGTACCTGAATGTCTTTTGCACCGTAAGAAGGAAGATTATTGACGGGTTGTTCCAAAGGGACCTCCATTTCCGGACGTACTCATCGGAGCTGACATGTGCTGAATGGCTTCTTGCATCCAGCGGAGTCCCTCGCGATAATAAATAAAACTGGCAGTCAAAAGAGCAGTCACAATAAAAGCGTGACCGAAAATACTAATCAGAGTTAACCAGGATGAAGACCCTGGAATTGTCCAGACCAAATTCATCCCTTCGCTGATCAAAGCCGCAGTAACTACAAACATACCCGTTCCCGGTAAGAAGAAGCGGATCATGCGGATGCTGAGGAGCATGGATGGAAAGGCTTTTTGGTTGATTACATAGACGCCATGTGGTGAAAAGACCAGAGGCAAGATCATCCATAGCATGACAAAAATTGCAATCAATAGAATAAAATCAGCGATACTTCCGCTGGCTATGGAAATAAGCGATAACACCAGTAAAATCGGGATCAACAAGATGAGAATAATGATGAGCAGAATCAAGGCCATCACCAGACTTTGACCGAATTGGGCCATTAATTTATTAAAGGAAATTTTCTCAATAGGTTTGGCGGTATACCGTGAAAGCATATTGAAGAAATAATTACCCAGAAAGAAACCAACCAGTAGAAAGGCGAACAGAAGTAAGAATGCGATTCCAAAACTGGGTACCTGGTAAGGCTTGCCGTTTCCAAGGGGTGAATCGATGAACATTTCCCGTGAAACCAGGCTCGGAATCCCAATCGGGAAGGTCCGAAGCGTAACTTCTAAATTGAAGTTACTCAAAATCTGAGTCCACATTTGTTGTGAAGCATCGAGAGTCGACTTCAGATCCGGCCCTTCGAGGTTAAGCAGTTTGGTGTTGAGATTGGTTAATTGAGGCAATAGCAATGACTCGAGCTTAATTTTAGGACCAAGCCAGAGAGCCAAATCTACCAAGATTGGTAGCACAATTAAAAAAATGTTGCTGGCAACAATATTGAATCCACTCAACAAAGTAGGGATTAATTTCGGAGGCGTTGAATTTGTGAGAGTAGGAGGCGTTTTCATACGAATAGTAATTTTACCATATGACAGGCGTCTCGTTTCATTTTGGCGGCATAATTTTAGGAACCGTTCTCTCGTCGATACGATCTTTGCAGACGAACGATTCCTTTTCCCCTCGCACGAAATGGTTGGAAAGTGTAGAATAAACTCAATGGAGAAGAATCAGAGTTTCCCGGATCGTCAGCGCCTCAGCATCGTAACCGCAATGGTGTTATTGGCTTATTCATCGGCTGCTTTTGTGCGCATTCCGCAAAACTCCATTTCATTTCAAATTCCCGGTTTTTTATTCGAAGCTAAAATAAATTTCTTCACAATTATTTCGATTGTTGTGGCCGGCATATCTGCAGCGGGAAGTGATTGGGTGATTTCCGGACATCCCAATTTAGGGGAAGGGCAGCGCTGGCATCATTGGATCCTACCCGCCTTAACCGCATTGGTGATCGGGGTTCCATTGAATTCAATCCAGGTTAGCGCAGCCTGGTGGGTAATTTTTGCGATGGGCGCTGTACTTTTTGTGATTGTTCTGGCATCTGAATATATTTCAGTCGATATGCAGAATACCCTCTATCCGTTAGCCATCGTAAGCCTGACGGTAGTCTCTCTGGCCATGTTTTTAGTGTTGACCATTGCAGTACGCGGCGCTGGGCTCCGGTTGTATGCTGTAGTCAGCGCCATTGTCCCGGCTATTGCTCTTGTGAGTGCAAGGATCCTGAACCTGCGTCTGATGGGAAAGTGGCTCATCCCATGGATTGCCGGAATCTCATTGATCGTCGGCCAACTGGCTCTTTGCCTTTTCTACTTTCCCATTAAGCCAATTACTTTTGGTTTGATTCTGCTTGGCGCTGCTTATGCTTTAATCAGCCTCGTGGCAAACATGGAAGAGCGAAACGAAGGAATTAAAATGTGGGTCGAGCCAACCCTGGCTTTCCTGATATTCTTTGTCCTTTCATTTGTCTTGTAAATCAATCACGAAATGAGAAACAATTCGTACCTATTAAGGGGGAAAAGGGTTATTACAGTTAATCATGGAGCCTGAATGATTAGTAGCGTCATTTTTATTCTGGTACTTTCTTACTTAATCGGGGCGATCCCGGTTGGGTATTTAATTGTCAAAATTTTCAAAGGCGTCGATATCCGCACCATTGGCAGCGGTAGGGTGGGGACGACCAATACTGTGCGCGCTGCTGGACCGGTCGCCGGTATTTTCACGGCCATTCTGGATGCCAGCAAAGGAATTTTGGTTGCCTACCTGGCTAATTTATTCCTGCCTGGCGATATATGGATGAAAGTGATAGCAGTAATCCTGGCTGTGGTAGGACAAATATTTTCAATTTTTCTGGTTGAACGTACTCTGGATGGCAAGATTCATTTCCACGGGGGTGCAGGCGGAGCCACTACATTTGGCGGAGCCATTGCCCTTTGGCCGGTTGGATTGTTGGTTATCCTGCCGTTCGTATTATTGGTTTACGTAGGCGTAGGTTATGCTTCGTTGACTACAATCAGCATTGCTTTTTTCTCTCTGGTAATTTTCTTTTTCAATGCAATTGAAGGAACGGGCCCCTGGCAGTATTTGGCTTTTGGCATCACGACCTTAATCATCGTGCTGTACACGCTGCGTCCGAACCTTGAGCGATTGATGAAAGGGACTGAACGCACGGTGGGGCTGAGGGCGTATTTTCAAAAGAAGGCGCAGCAGAAACTTTCAGCGGATGAAAATAAATAAGTAAAAAAATGACCTCGAAAAAGAGGTCTTTTTTTACTACGCTACCGCTTCATTTTCTTCAGCGGCATGGCGGTACAAATACGCCACGTTCCGTCTATGCAAATCCTCAGCCAGCCCGCCTAAATTGACGCGGCTTTTTCCACAGGATTCGATGGTGATTTCACCAAGCGCTTCGAGCGGGTCGCGTTTCTTGGCCGCGGAGCGAACTGCCTTACGGACAGAGGTTAAATAAGCTAAATTCTCACGGGTTGTTTCTTCGATTTCACCACGCAGAATAATGTCGCCGTGTCCCTGAATGATATTCTCGAGTCCCATCTTACCGATTTTCTTAATTGTTGCGCTCAATTCATCGGGGTTACCATCCACGAAGTAAGGTAAAGACATATATGAATCACCGGCAAAAAGGACACGGTCTTCTTCGACCAAGACGGAAATCCCATCTTTAGAATGCCCGGGTGCTAATTGCATCACCAGAGTTTTTTTCCCGACACGCAGGGATAATGTTCCACTGCTGAAAGTCATGTGCGGGAGTACCAATTTAATTTGCTTGAAAATCGGGTTTTGTTTCTTGGCAGTGTCCAGCGAAAGTTGACCATGTTGTTCGATCATATCCCGGCATAAAGTATGTGCAATAATTGTTGAGCCAGGGAAAAAACAGTTTCCCCAACAATGGTCAGCGTGATAATGAGTATTGATGACATAACGAACCGGAACCCCTAATTGTTCTTCAATATAGTTGCGCATTTCGATTGTTTCTTCAGGAATCGCGAGCGTATCTACCACTACTGCCCATTGCGGTCCTGTGATTGCGCCAGCGGTAACCTGGGCATAGATTTCGCTTTGAAACCAATAAACATTATCTGAAACTCTTTCACGTTGCATAGATAAAAAACCCTTCTTGGGAAATTTTTTGAATATACTTGAATCAGTAGAATAGCATAAATGGAACGAAAAGTCAAAAAAAGACCAGTTTTGGTCAAATTCAGCAAAAATTACCGGTTTTTACCAGATTTTGCCTGACATGATATACTGCAATTGGTCAATTTTCGGGAGTAAAAAATGCTTATTCTGGTCTCTACCCCAATTGGAAATTTAGGTGATATCTCCCAACGTGCTTTGGAGACGCTGCAAAATGCAGACCTGGTAGTGAGCGAGGATACCCGCAAGACAGGGTTCCTGCTCAATCATTTTGGCATCAAAAAACCACAGCTCTCCTTCAGGGAGGATAACGAGCTGCGGGTGCTGCCGAAGTTGATGGATGAACTTTCGACTGGAAAGACCATCGCATTAGTGACCGATGCGGGAACCCCTTCCATCTCTGATCCGGGATTTATTCTGGTGCGGGCTGCGCTGGCGCAGGGGATTCCGATCAATGCGGTACCTGGACCTACCGCGCTGATCATGGCAGTCGTGCTCTCGGGTTTACCCGTGCACAGTTTCACCTTCAGGGGATTTGGGCCAAGAAAATCCGGTCCGCGTAAACGCTGGCTGAACGTGGATGCAAAATCTCCGCACACCTTGATCTTTTATGAAAGCCCCTATCGCCTGCAGGCGTTTTTGGAAGACGCTCTGGCAGTTTACGGTGATCGTCCCGCAGCCATTGCCAACGATTTGACCAAAAAATTCGAAACTGTCCTGCGCGGCAAGATCAGTGAATTGATCGAGATGATTAAAAAAGAACCCCCGCGCGGCGAATACTCGGTAGTCATTGGCGGAGCGGGGGATGAGGTCAAAACGGATGAGGATTAATCGAGCGGCAAAATATTAAACCGTGTGTGTGTGTCAAAATAATCTTCGCTCTCGGCATGTTTTAACTTGTTCACGATCCAATAGGTGAATGGGGTAAAGATCACTTCAATACTTACTTTGAAGATGTAATTGGTAACCACCAGAGTCCAGAACAAACTCCAGGGGAACACAGAGAAAACACTGGCCACCGCGATAAAGATCAACGAATCCAGTGCTTCACCAACCAGCGTGCTGCCGATGGTTCGCGACCATAACCATTTTCCACGAGTGAGCACTTTCATTTTGGCTAAAATGACTGAGTTGGAGAATTCGCCAACCAGATAGGCTGTCAGGCTGGCTAAGACGATGCCGCCCGTGCTCATGCCGCCCAGCACGTTATTGAAGGCGGCTTGCCCTGTCTGAGCTTGCCAGGTGGCTTCCCCCGGCATGATACGGACGAACCAGAGGACAATGGCGCTGAGCACCAGGCAGGCGAAACCCGTCCAGATGACTCGGCGGGAGCGTTTGAAGCCGTACACTTCGGTAAGTACATCGCCAAAGATATAGCTGACCGGAAAGAGAATGGTACCGCCGTCAAATGCCAGACGCAGGCCAAAAATAGAGAAACCCCAATCGACGATTTTCGCCGATGAGGCAATGTTCGAAATAATGAGAACGGTGACGAAGAGAGCCATGACCAGATCAAAATAATGATAAATTCGAGGCTTCTCGTCCGGGTGGGTAAAAGGAGAGAGGATTTCTTTAACATTCATAAAGCCAATTATAATTGGAATGGAACAAATTTAAAAACCATTATGAATCGATTTTTTGTACCTCCCGAAAGTATTCAAGCGGACTGCGTCCATTTCAGCGAACCTATTTCGCGTCAAATGGTGCAGGTATTGCGCCTTTCCCCCGACACATATGTGACCGTGCTTGATGGAACCGGTAAAGAATTTCGAGTGCGGCTGACGGAACTCTCCGCGAAAGCCAGTGAAGGTCAAATCGAAAGCGAAGGGCGGGCTGCCGGGGAACCCGAAACTCTGCTCACGCTGTTTCTATGTCTGACCCAGCGGGAAAAGTTCGAGTGGATGCTGCAAAAATGTACCGAAGTAGGAGCCAGCCGCTTTGTACCGGTAATTTCTAGCCGCAGCCTGGTACAGAGCGCCACTGATGTGCTCAACAAGTACGAACGCTGGCAGCGTATCCTGCAAGAAGCTGCTGAACAATCTTACCGCGGGAAAGTACCCACATTGGAACCGCCGCTGCGTTTTGACCAGGCAGTGAAGCTGGCAGAAGCAACCGGCGCCTGTTGTTTGATCCCGTGGGAAGAAGAAAAAACCCTTTCGCTGCAAGAGGCGCTGCAAATTCGTCCTTCCCGCGAGGTGATTCTATTAATCGGGCCGGAAGGCGGGTTTAGCTCTGAGGAGGTAACTCTGGCGAGAAAAGCCAACTTTCTTTCGGTGACGCTGGGGCAGCGTATCTTGCGCATGGAGACGGCGGCTATGGTCGCCAGCGCTCTGGTGCTTTACGAACGTGGGGAAATGAACGGCAAACTGGACAATTCGACGGGCCACCCTGAATAAAGTAACCATCTATTTCAGATTAGTGAATAAGGTGGCGGGGCAACAGATTCTTCAAACGATCTTTCAACATTTTCCCGCGCCCGAGGATGAGTCCACGCGCATCGGTCAGGATGAATATCTGACCTTTTTTGAAATCTGAAAGAGTAAAACCAAATAAATCTTCCCCGCGCAGCCAGGCTTCTGTTTGCGCTTCATCTACTTCGATCTTTTTCTGGGTAAAAGCATTACCAAAACGGGAAACCCATTCATGCGAAGGAAGCCAGCCGTCAGGAGAGCTTTCTGCCAGAGTCATCCCGGCTGATTCCAGCGGCAGAGCGGAGAATTGGTCGAGAACCGCTGCCGGGAAGACAAAAAGTTTTTCAAGCCGTTTGACCAACCTTAAATGATATTTTTCTAGAATCGCTTCCAGCCCGAAACCAAATTCAGTCGTGAAATAATGCAGGATGGCTTGCTCTTCACCTCGAGTGCAAGTGCTGAAACCGGTGCGCTCCAGGGGGCGCGAAGGTGAGGTTTGCTCGGGAGTTTCGACAGGCGCAGTTTTTTCAAACAGACAGGCAAAAAAACCAGCCGTATTCAACCGATGCGGCCACAGGCGAACCGATCGAGCGAGTTCAGCTGTGTATTCACGTTCTCCAAAATGAGTGAGACCAGGAGCGGGCACCGGCAGCCGCGGCTGTACATCTACCAGGTGGACAGAGGAACCAAGGCGCCGTAAGACCGCATCGACCACGCTCTCATCCTCATCGGGCAGCAGGGTGCAGGTTGAGTAGACGACCTGTCCGCCTACCTTGACTGCCTGCAGCGCGCTGACGAGCAAGGCTTGCTGCCGTTTGGATAGTGAAGCGCTTTCTTTTTCTGTTACCGGGCGGCTGGAGTGCGAATCTGCAGTGCGCAGACCTTGCATACTGCAGGGAGCATCGATGAGGGCTCGGTCGAAAACTTCGGGGAACCAGGCGCCTAACTTTTCGCCGGGGAATTGGCTGATGGCTGTGTTGACCGCGCCCCAGTTTTGCAGCACGACGCGCAAAGCCGGCATGCGTCCCTGACTGGAATCGTTGGCCAGAATGAAACCCTGATCGAGACTGCGGGCTACCAGATGAGTGGTTTTCCCACCGGGCGAGGCAGCCAGGTCGAGGGTCAGACCGGGAGCTGAGGAGTCAATATCGAACAATTCAGCCGGCAGCATCGAGGCAGCTTCTTGAATATAGTATTGTCCCAGCCGGTGCTCGGCGGTCTGGCTGAGCGGCGTGCCTGCGCTGTCGTCCACGCGGAAGCCTTGCGGACAAAAAGAAATGGGGGTGAGCTGCCAGTTGTAGCGCTGCTGCCATTCCTGCACTGCAGAAGCTTGCGTTTTCAATGGGTTGTAGCGAAAAGCCGGCAGCAAAGGGTGCTGAACTTCTGCGGAAAGAAGCGCGAACTCTTCGGTTGAGAGCAGCGGACGAAAACGCTGCAGCGATTGTTCGAGAAAATCGGCAGCGGAGAGTTCCTGGGTAAGCTTCTTATGTTTACGTTTCATACATCCTTCTCGATACAGAACACAATCTCATTCTCGAATTCGATTTCCTGTATTTGCCATGGCAGCCCGGCAATCGACTCCATCACCAGGCGGCGGTGCTGATCCGTTTTGAGGTGAGTACCGGTCAGGTTTTGGGTGGGCAGCGAAACCAATAGGTGGCGGGCATGAATCTGCTGCAGAAACTCACGATTACAACCGCGGCGGCGCTGCTCAAACCGGTGGGCCTCTTTAAAGAAGAAGGCGACATCCGCTTTGATCGTTGGGGGAGAGACCAGAATATCTTGATGAATTGCCAACGGCTGCATTCCATTCAAGCCGAAAAGGTGATTGATGGCATCCAGACGGGGTTGATGCAGGTCATAGGCGTAATAGAGAGTGTCAGAAGCCAGACCCATCCAGGGCAGCGCGAATGGATTCAAGCCGCAGGCGAGGTCGAGAATCACATGAGGTTGGCCGGTGTGGGCGAACAGCCGTTCAAAAAAATGGGGCAGAATCGGCAGGCGTTCGCGGGTAGAAGCATGTGCGGCCAGAATTTTCCGGCAGGCAGCCTTGATCTGCTCTGTATCTCCGGTTTGATAGGCAATATCCAGGTCGTGTTGGCAGGCGAGATAATCGGGGTCGCCCAGATAGGGGGCGACCAACTGATGCAGCTTCTGGCGCACGATATGGTTAAGCTCACGCGGATTGTGGGTCATTTCAGCGGCTTTTTCGACCAGATCCTGCAAAGTCTCGCGGGGTAGATCGAGAGCGCGGTATTTGCGTGAGGTCAGCAGGCTTGTGATCAGTTCTTCAGTGAAGGCGGGGTCGCCAGTAGAATTTTGAGATTTGTTCATCTTATTTGCGAATCAGAAATGCCAACTCGCCCAGGAAATCAAACCGGGTGACCTGCCAGGGTTTTCCGGCGACGAGTTGAGAAAAGTGGTCAGAATAGTTTTGCACCATCCCTTTGGAGCGGCCGCCCAGACTGTGAGCCGGGAAGGTGACGAGGATCGCTTCAGCCTGTAGTTCTTCGAGCAAACGCCTGCCGGCCTGTTTATCGATTTGCTCCAGGCAGGGGATGGTTTTCAGTAGCAAAGCGACCTGTACTGGCTGTTGGGGAATGGATTGCGTCAAGTCGCAGGTGAAGGCGCTGCCATTCACGCGAAAGTGAGCGAAAAAAGAATTCAGGAAGGTCACCATGTCGTTGTAAATATCACAGGCAGAATACGAAAAATCAGCAGCGAGGGGCATCCAGGGCAGGTTCAGCGGATTCAGCCCGCAGGCCAGATCGAGGACGGAATGGATGGGCTCGAGGGAACTTAAGGCTTGCTGGAAAAAGGTCTTATGAATCACCAGTCGTTCCTGCGTCGAGGCGTGCGTTTGCATCCAGCGGGTTAACGCTGCCTGGACGGATTCATCTGCCAGGTTGGCGGGTAATTCAGCCAGCTCGGATTGCCAATCGGAATAAGGGATCGGCCGCTCTTGATAGGCTGACCCCACCTGATGCAATTTATTGCGCGTAGCTTTAACAGCTTCCTTTTGCGAGGAGCGCTTATTCAGTTCAACGCTCCCAAGATCGCGGACGAACTGAATATCGATGACCGCGTATTTCGCGTTTTCACGGACCTGTTTGACCAATTCTTCCAAAACCGCTTCATCCGCCTGCATTACTGGTCACTCGCGCGGATGCGGTCGCAGAGCTGCACCATGAAGCGCAAATTGTGCAGAGTGGCCAGGCGCATAAAGAGGGTGTCGCCCATCTTGAACAGGTGGTGTAGATAGCCAACTGAATAGTTCCGGCAGCAGGGGCAATCGCAGTATTCTGAAATTGGGCCGCCGTCGTGAATGTGTTCTTCATCGTTAATATACAGGTATTTGAGCCAATCGCCGCTGAGGGGCTCCGATAATGGGGTTGTGAAAGTAAACAGGCGTCCATGACGGGCGTCGCGAGTGGGCATGGCGCAGTCGAAGATATCGTACCCCAGGTTATAGCAAGCCTGCACATTTTCGGGGTGACCGATACCAAGGGCGTGCATTGGGAACTCCTCTGGAATGATCTCCCGTGTATAACCGATGATTTCAGCCAGCAAGGAACCATTTTTATCCAAAGGCCAGCCACCGAAGCCGTATCCGTCAAAGCCAATTTCCAGCAGAGCCTCGGCGCATCGCAAGCGCAGGTCTTTATAGCCGCCGCCCTGAACCACAGCAAAAAGGCGCGGACGGGTGGTTTCGTTGAGTTTCTTGCCTTCCACCAGTCGGGTAAATTCCTTCTTGCACAGTTTTGCCCATTTGATCGTGCGTTCGACTGAAATTTTCTGTTCTTCATACACCTCATCCACATTTGTGCAGTCATCCAAACAGATGACCACGTCGCTGCCAAAGCTCATCTGCAGTTGAATTGACTTCTCAGGGGTGAGTTGGTATTTGCGGCTGCTGCCTTCCGGCTGAAAAGAGATACCTTTTTCATACAGTGTCCCGAATTTAGGGTTTTGCCGGATGAGCGAGTAAGCCTGAAAGCCGCCTGAATCTGTGACGATGGATTTATTCCAGCCCGTCATTTTGTGCAGTCCGCCCAGGGATTGGATGGTGGAGGAACCGGGTTTGAGCATCAGGTGAAAGGTATTCATCACCAGAGCGTCAATGCCTACTTTTTCCAGGTCCTGCGCGTCCACGGAACGGACGACACCGTAGGTGGCATCGGGCAAATAGAGCGGCGCGGGCAATGGACCCTGCGCGAGGGTGAGGATGCGTGGGGTCATAGGGGTTTGAACCTCATGGCCGACCAGTCGTTATCGATTGAACACGTGCCGTTGCCCTTCCAGTTCATGGTGGAGGCATAAACGCCAAGAATGTCGGAGTTGATGTCCGTTTTGTAAGCGCCGGTTTGTTTGGGGTAGCATACCCAAAAAATGGTGGCGGGAGTACAGCGTTTTTTGGCTCCGGGCAATTCCCCCTGCAATTGTGCATAGGAGCGCACGAATAGCTGGATAACATCCGCGGGTTCAGCCGTAACAATTTTGGCAAAATCGGGCAGCGGGCTGAGCTTTTCGAGATAGCCAGCCGGCGCGTTGAGAACCAGTAAAGTGCGCCCCGGTTTTAGTAGTAATTTTTCAGAAATTGTTTTTTCAGACATCTGTCTCCTGCTGAATATCGACAGCTTCATTATAAAGGATGGAAGAGGTGTCAGGCGGAGGAAAATTGAGGAATAACTCCATCCGGTAGAAAATTGTTCTATAATCAGAAAAGATGGAAAACAATAACAGAGATTATGGGGATATGAATATGAGGAAGAACCTATGAATAAAATGGAGATATTAGGCGGCACCCTGGCCGGGGTGATGTTCTTATCAGGTTGTTCTGCAGCAACTGAAACAAATAAAACTCTGGTTGTAGAAACAGCGACCTTGCCGAATAGCACAGCGACTGTTACTTCCACGGTTGAAGCGTTGGTGACTCCTACTGATGAAGTAACAGCCACAGAAGCAATTAAAAATATTGAGGGTATCTCAACTCAAGATCAAATTCAATTGAATATAAATGCTTACTTATCAGGAAAGGTAGATTATTCAGAAACCGGGCCAAATAAAGATTATTTATTTGTTGATCCAGGTGGTAAAAAGGTTCCATTTTCAGTGTTAGATATAGAATCTTCAAATGCGACTGAGGGCCCGGGTGTGACTGATTTTATGTCTTGTACACAGGAAGGAATATACCTAGGAAGTTTTGTTACCGGTTCGGATAGTCGTATTATAAGTGCCTTTGGTACTAAAAAAACAGACAATGAAAAACCAATTGTTGAATTTTTTGTAAATGGTTTTTTAAATACACCGAGTTACTTGCCGGTAAACTTACCTACTGATTACGCTTTATTGAGTGAAAAGAATCCAACCTTATTGGCAAATACTGTAACTGGAGTTGTTGGTGCTGATATATTAAAATTATTATCTGGTAAAGAAAACAAGGTTGTTGCTTGGGGATATGTTTGTGGTCAGACCCCAGAGGGGATTGATCGTTTTATTTCTTTAGTTTCTGGTGATAATTTGGATCGACCAAAAATATGGAAATGGATATTTAAAAGTTCTGAAAGTAATGAGGAACTTGTTAGTTGGTTGCAAGGTTCAAGTGAAATTGTTCCTAATACAGTAATAGTAAATGGAGATAATTTTGATTTTTCAAAAATTGATTGGGAGAATATAGCTCCTATAATGAATTTATTAATCCCAAATGCTTCTAATAAATAGTTTTTTGTTAATCAATAACTCCCTCTGGTAGCGTGCGCTTATAACGAATCATTTTCATATTCTGCATACAAATAATCCATGCCAGAATATATGCGATCCAGGGTTAAAAGCGGGACATTTTTCTTGGCAGTCGTAACCTATCAACGGATTGGCTAGGCGGGGACGAGGGTAGGATTCAAAGAATGATTTTGGAATAAAAGAATTGGTGCGGTCAAAAAGCGACCACATCCTACTACTGATTATAACTTTTTGATTGCGAATGGTTTTAATTGGTCTGACGCTGTTAGAGGATATCAGATTGGAGTAGGTGCAGTCGTTACTAATACAAAATAGGAAGAATTTCTATTTGTTATTAACTGTGATGTCGATATACTTTTTGTATGAAATGGTGGTACGTGGTGGTGCTTTTAGTAGGAGTATTTGGTGGTTGTTTTTGGGGGTGAATACAACTAAAAGAGGGTTTCAATTCCAGGTTCGTAAGCACAATTTTAACTTTATAAGGATAAAGTTCTTTTGATGAATCGGCGCACAATACGGGCGAGTTTGACGGCCTCTTTTGATTCTTCAAGGGTAGGTTGCGTCCCAGGGTAGCGCGTCTCCACCGCATAGGCCGTCAATAACTCCAGACCTTCATCGTCTATGGGTAGGATGATTCCCGCTTGCTGGCATAAAAATCCCAAGGCCGCTAAATCGTGGGTGCGCGGAAAGGGCACTTGCCGGGAAATTAATAAGGCTTTGAGATATTTTTCGATACATTGTTGGGCGTGAAAAGTGGCTCCATAGGTCAGCGGTGACTTTCGTCTCATCGCTGAAAGGGCCAGTAAATAATCTTCTTCCGCCCGTTCTGTCCAGGCTTCTAAGGAACCTGAAATTTTCGGATCAACTTCGCCGGTCATAAATGATTTTGCCTTGAGTCATAATTTCTTGAAAGAAACCATCGCCGCTTTCAAGCAAGGCAGAGATTTCTTGGGGAGTGCGCACCAGAATATCCATTGGGAAAGGCCGCGGGCGGAGTAAACGTGAGACCGCTAAGATTCGTTCAGTCAGCGATTCCGAAGTCTCCATAATAACAAGCAGGTCGATGTCACTGTCAGGCGTTGGCGAGCCGTACAAGTTGGCATAAGACCCAAAAAGAATGATCTTTTCCACCCGTAGTGGCTTAACAATGCGCTGAACAACGCTTTCCAAAACCTCTTCCGTCAGCGGCGGAAAACCGGCTGGATGCATGCCGACAGAAAGTTTAACCCCGGAAAGGTTGACAATTGGCTTGGAAATGTTCTGGATAGCTTCGCTCATTTTGATTCCTCAATAATAATTATAGCATCCCCTTTATTTATATCCATAATCCTTGCGATTAACTCCACCATAAATCCAGGCAAAAGGCTCAATAATTCGGTATAATCTTAGCTGCCCACTTTACAGGAGTAAAAGGGCTGGCAAGGACATAAATTGTTTTTTCAAATTGAAGACATCACTTATCGACACCCAGGGCTTCAGCAAGAAGCCCCTCCCGCTTTAAAAAATATTTCAGTCACAATCGCAGCAGGTGAATGGATCGCACTGGTCGGCGCAAATGGATCGGGTAAGACGACCCTGGCCCGCCACCTGAATGCTTTGTTACAGCCGACGAGCGGCCGAGTATTCGTCAGTGGGCTGGACACGCGCGAAGCCAGAAATCTGGCTGCCATTCGGGCTCAAGTAGGCATGGTGTTCCAATCCCCTGAAGATCAAATTGTGGCTTCGCTGGTGAGTGAGGACACCGCTTTCGGCCCGGAAAATCTGGCCGTGCCGTCTATCGAGGTGCAGGAGCGAATTCGGACTGCGCTGGGAAGCGTGGGAATGTGGGAACAACGGGAAAGGCCGCCGCATTTGCTATCAGCAGGGCAAATTCAACGCGTTGCACTGGCGGGTGTGCTGGCCATGCAGCCGCGCTGCATTCTCTTTGATGAGACGACCGCCATGCTCGACCCCATTGGGAAGCGGGATGTCCTGCGGCAGATGCAGCGGCTCCACGAACAGGGAATGACCATCCTGATGATCACCCATTCGATGGATGAGGCTGCCCTGGCTGAAAGAGTGCTGCTGCTCGATCACGGCAGGCTGGTTTTTGACGGCCGCACTGAGGAATTATTTAAAAATGAAGCGTTGCTGCAGCGCTGTCATTTGGAACTTCCGTTTGGCTACCGGCTGCGGCAGTTCTATCAAAATTATTTTCCACAATTGAATGTGGATTCGGTCGACCGGGAGGTTTTACTGCGCTCGGTACCGGATTGCCCTGCGGGACTTCAACAGCTTCCAACTGCTGAGTCTGATGCTTTGCTGCACCTGAACAAGCTGATCGAAGTGTCAGACCTGCGGCATACGTATTCACCCGGAACGCCGCTGGCGCAGCTATCTCTAGATGGGGTCAGTATGAGCACGCATGAGGGGACCATCCATGGACTTGTGGGGGCAACCGGCTCAGGGAAGTCAACCTTGCTGCAGCACTTTAATGGAATTTACATTCCCCAGTCAGGCAAAGTGCGGGTGGGTCAATTTGATACCTCCGATGAAAAAACAGATTTACGAGCGCTACGCCGGTACGCCGGGATGGTCTTTCAGAACCCGGAGTTGTACTTTTTCGAGCAATATGTCGGGGATGAAATCGCTTATGCTGCCAAACTCTATTTTGGCCGCGAACGGCTGCGTGAGAGAGTACAACAGGCCATGATGACCGTCGGCCTCGATTTTGATTCCTTCAAAGACCGCTTCCCCAATACGCTCAGCGGGGGAGAGAAACGCAAAGTTGCCTTGGCCTCGGCGCTGGTGGCCGATCCTGAATTATTGATCCTGGATGAGCCCACAGCCGGATTGGACCCGCAGTCGCGTCAAGGGCTGCTCAAGACGCTTCAGCAGCTGCAGAAAGAGGGGCATAGTATCGTCCTGTCTTCGCATAATATGGAAGATATTGCGGAGCTGGCTCAAGAAATGACCATTTTGCAGCAGGGGAAAAGTGTCGCCACTGCTGCTGTGGGAGAACTCTTCGGGGCATCTTCTATGCTTCAAGAAGCCTATTTACTCGCGCCAGGTGGAGCTGTTCTGGCTGCGCAATTCCGGGCCAAAGGATGGCCAATTCCACTGGAAGTCGTCACCTTGACCGGCCTGAAAGCCTGCCTCGCTCAACTATTGGGGAGTCAGCCGGGATGAATCAATTTGAGTTTCTTCCTCTCATCACCATCGGGCAGTATTTCCCGACCGGGTCGATCCTTCATCAACGGGATGCCAGGGCACGCCTGCTGTTTTTCAGCGGATTCATTCTGGCACTCACCTTTTCTCCGTCGATCTATGGATTGGCAACCGGGTTGGTGTTCTCGATATTGGGGATACTCATTTCGCGAGTTTCGCTGCGTTACGCTTTGAAGGGGCTGCTGGTGCCCCTGCCTTTCTTGATCTTCATTGCACTCCTGCAAATACTCTTTTTCTCAACGACCCTCCATACCACCATTTATTTTCAGTGGTGGATTATCCATATCACCCAGGCAGGTTTGTGGGCAGCGCTTCTCTTGATGGTGCGGTTTGTGGCGCTCATTTTAGCGTTGAGCTGGATGTCATTTTGTCTCTCCACCTCGGAAGCCATTACTGCGCTGAGTGATTTGCTCAACCCGCTCAGTAAAATTGGCATTCACACTATGGATTTTGTGATGATTTTTCAGGTAGCCATGCGCTTTTTGCCGCTTTTAGCCCAATCTGCTGAACGAATTGCCAAAGCGCAGGCTTCGCGCGGCGCGGAGTGGGGCTCCGGCAGGGGGAACCTGTTCATTCAGGTCAAGCGCATCACTCCTCTAATTGTGCCGCTGTTTTTAATCAGCCTGCGCCGTTCTGAAACAATGGCGTTGGCCATGGATGCGCGGGCGTATGGATTAAAGAATCAGCGCACCAGTCTGTATGTGTTAAAGTTTGGCTGGAAAGACGCCGTCTTTCTGCTTTTAGGGATAATCTTAATCGCTGCTGTTATTCTTGTGTAAAAGACAATGACAAAAAAACCGGATTGACCTCAAAGGATCAGTCCGGTTTTCTTTATGGCGAGCTCCAGCTACAGGTCCGCGCCGTGTTTTTTGCCCACTTTTATTTGCATAGTGATGCTGACCACAATCACGGTAATCACTGCCGAGATGGCAGCTTCGGGTAAGCCGTTAGCCAGGGCAATGCCGCCGAGAACAGGCCAGGAATAAATGCCGTAAACGCCGAACATCCCCAGGACGAGAACAGTGTTGGTGATGCTGCCGGCTAACCCGGATGCTATTAACCCAAGCAGGGGAATCTTTTTCAGGCTTCGCCACACCAGCCATGAAACCGGACCAATGAGGAGCCGGGGCAGGACGGAAATCAACGGATTGGTGAAAATGACATCTCCCGGGCCAGATGGAGCTACCGCAGCCTGGACCAGGCTGAAGAGTCCAAAAATTAAGCCGATACCCGCGCCAACGATTGGGCCTTCGAGAATGGCTCCAATGATTACGGGCACGTGCATGATGGTGAGAGAAATTCCAGCAAACCAGGGGATGAACCCCCAGTGAGTGAGGCCTAGAAGAATCGAGATGGCCCCCAGGGCTCCGGTGACAACGATTTTTCGTGTTCGATCTTGCGGCATTTTACAGCTCCTCAAAAAGGATTAATCATTAAAACACATCTTCGCAAGGATGGATACTTGCTTCATTAATATATTTTAACATATCCTGCTGATTGATATTTTGAATAGAGGAAGAATTACCAAGGATCCTGCGGTTATGACCCGGCGTGTACCTGTAACCCGGTCTGGAAAGCAGATTAATTGGCGAATTGCTTTGCCTGCTATTGCCAGCCTACCCTAAAAAATGAAATCATAAGGTAGCTTGGTCAGGCGGGGTTTTTTTTGTCAGCGGGAGAGAAAACCTGACCGTGGTTCCCACTCCTGCTTCACTGGTGATATGAATTTCTCCCCCCTGCACTTCGATTAAGCCTTTAGCGATGGAAAGGCCCAGACCGCTGCCGCGGTAGTCCGGAGTGGAACGGTCATTCACCTTGTAAAAACGGTCGAAGATTTTATTCAGATGTTCAGGTGGAATACCCGCACCGCTGTCACTTACTTCGATCCAAACCCGATTTAATTTAGGGTTGGCGGTTAGTTTTACCCATCCCTGGGGATGATTATTCCTTACCGCATTGTCGATAAAAATCAACAATATCTGTTTAAGTCTGACTGGGTCGGCCAGAACAGAAATGTTCGGGGTTTCTTGTTCGATCGAAATCCCTTTATCCACTAAAACCCGTTCGTTTTGGCGAACAATGTCCTCGAATAATTCAGGTAAATACACATTTTGAAATTCGAGCGGTAATTTATGGGCATCAATACGGGAGAGGAGTAACAAACTTTCGATCAATTTAGTCATGTAATTGGCATCGTCGATTACATCATTTAGCAGCTGACGCTGCTCGGTTGATTCGGTTTTGCGTTGGGCTACTTCCACGCCTGCATGAATTAAGGTTAAAGGGGTGCGTAATTCATGGCTGGCATTCGCCACAAAGGTTTGCTGGCGTTCCCAGGCTAATTGGGTAGGTTTGATCGAGCGCCCGGCGAGGAACCAGGACATTAACGCCAGGAAGACCAGGCAAATCGCCGCAATGATGAGGATTCCGTTCACCAGTTGATTAAGCATAGCCTGCTGGTTTTTAAGTGAGCGGCCGACTTGAATGATACCAATCTCATTGGTGATCGGTACGCGATAGGTCAATAACCGAACCGGAGTGCCGTCGTCCAATTTGATGGTGCGATAGTCGTAGCCGTTAATGATGGCGGAGGCGACAGCTTCTTTGTTTGCCGGTAGCCAGGTATTGGTCACAACCATACCGGTGATTGGGGTTCCCTGGATGGTGAGGGGTAGAGCTACAATATCAGCGATTTCACTAACCTCGATGCGGTCGACTGAAACGCTGCCATTTTCTCCTGGCTGTGGTGTATTGGAGGGGTTTTGATTGTTGGAATTGTTGTCTTGATCTGGATTAATTAATAAATGGGAACCCTGCCCTTGACTAACTAGATTGGACTGGAGCAAGGTTTGGTACAAATCGACAGGCATGGGCAGCTGAAAAGTGGCAAACTCCAGCCCCATTTTTAGACGCAGGGCAGCATCATTATTTGTGCGAAAATAATAATTTACCAGAATATACGTGCCCGCGCTAATCCCCAACGCCAAGACAACTCCCACCACCAGGTAGAGCAGAACGAGCTGTATACGCAGCCGATTAAGCAATGGTTTCATTCAGTTTGTAACCGAAGCCTCTCACTGTTTCAATAGGATTTTCTTTTGAATCATGGCGGATTTTTTGACGGAGATAAGAAATATATACATCGACCATTTCGGGTTGAACATTGCTTTCGTATGACCACACGTAATCAAGAATCTCCTGACGAGAGAGAACCTGGCCGGGATGCCGCATGAAAAACTCGAGTAAGTCCCATTCTTTTTTTGTCAGTTCGATGTTTTTTTCGCCTCTACGCATTGAATGGGCTTTAATATCCATCACCAGGCTGCCCTGACGAATTTCCCATGAATCATTGACATTCGACGACATGCGCCGGCTCAGGGCATGGATGCGTGCGATCAGTTCATCGAAGGCAAAGGGTTTGGTTAAGTAATCGTCAGCACCGCTTTCAAGACCTGTTACGCGATCTTCAATTTGACCGCGCGCCGTAAGCATGAGAAGGGCAGTGGGGAGACGGGCGGCTCTTACCTTTCGGCAAATGGTCGGTCCATCATTGCCCGGCAGCATCCAATCAATAATACCAACGTCGTAAACTCCGCGCAAAGCCAGCTCTAACCCGGTATCGCCATCATTTGCTACATCGACGCTGAAATTTTCCTGCTCCAAAACACTGCGGACCAGAGCACTGAGTCGTTTATCGTCTTCAATTAATAATATGCGCATATTCCCTTCCCTAAAGATGGTAGCTTCTCTTTCATTTAATATTCTATCGCTAATTTATTGGAAGAACATTGGAAAACTGCTGGCAGTTTCCAATCTATTTACAAGACTAATTTGGTAAATTTAGGATAGTAAATTATTAATTCAGGAAATTAAAAATGAAATCAAACTTGACCATGCTTGTTTCCGCATTTCTCACTGCTTCAATCTTGACTGTAATTGGTGGAATTGTTACTCTGAACGGAAACCAGCAAAATACATTGGCTAATGCTTCAACTCAAGCCAGCCTCCAGCAGGCGACCACTGCTGCCAATTACCAAAACTTGCTCGACCAGGCAAACCAAACGATTAACCAGGCAAATACCGAAATCTTGAGTTTGCAAAGCCAACTTCAGCAGACGCCAGGTACTTCAAACTCTACTCCATATCCTGTTCTGCCCGATCAAGCCTCCGCAATTGCCAGTAATGTTGCAGGTGAAGTCGTAACCGCAACCCCGAAATTGGTCAATTACAATGGGAAAGCTGCCTACGAGGTAATTTTTACAAATGGGAATGTCTATGTGGACGCCAATAATGGTGATGTTCTTTTCAATGGAATATCCGTCAGCCAGGCGATCACCCCTAACCAGGCCGCACAAATTGCCATCAATTACACCGGGAATACTTCAGTTGCCGGGATCGTCTCAGGTCTTTACAACAACAAATTGGCTTATCAAGTGACTTTCAGTAACGGCGAAATTGCCTACGTAGATGTGAATGGTACAGTGCTGGCAATTCAAATTCCCTCAAATTTACAAAATACACCATCAAATAATGGTAATGGTGAAAACGATTAACAGGATTAGAAAAATCATGAATCAAAACATAGCACATCACAAGAAAAAAGAATTCATTTCAAAACCGCTGAAATTTGTGATCGCAGCCGCATCCCTGGCCGGTACATTAGGACTATGGGGAATCTTCAGTAAAGCGGATGTTCAAAATGCAGTCACTCAGCCCACGACTGATGCCACATTACCTACCGTAGCTACATTGGTCAGTGTGGACAGCAATTCAATTGCTGCCAATTCAAGCAGCAGTACTTCCCTGGATGTACTGCCGGTGATCACGCAGGCGCCCCTCCCGGTTGTGACCGCAGCGCCAATCATTAATCAACCGGTTCCGATTACACGTTCAAGAACGAGTCATTGATGCATACCTATACTTTTAGAGCCATGGGCTCGCAGATATTGATTGCCATGGATACCGACGAGAAGACGATCGCAGATGCCGGCCTGGAAGCGGCAAACTGGTTCGAAGAATGGGAACAATGTTTCAGCCGCTTCAGATTAACCTCGGAATTGAGTGAGGTTAACCAGCATTCAGGGCAGTTTTGCCAGGTCAGTTCAGATTTTTGGGATGTTTTAGAATTGGCTCAGAATGTGGAGAAAATGACCGGTGGGCTGGTGACACCCAGGATTCTAAATGCGCTCGAAGAAGCAGGTTACACCACCTCATTCGAGAATATGGCGGAGAATATCGACACTTATTTATCCCATACCTATGCTGGAAGTGGTTCGGGTGAAATAGAAATAGACGAAAACACTCACGTTATCCGTGTCCCCTACGGGGTCAGGCTCGATTTCGGCGGGATTGTGAAAGGTTGGGCTGCGCAGCAAACCATGATTCGTCTGCGCGATGCGGCACCGGTTTTGATAGATGCCGGCGGGGATATCGCCATCAGCGGGACGATGAGCAACGGTGTCCCCTGGGCTGTCGGCGTAGCTGATCCATTTCATCCTGACCAATCGTTGGGTTTGATGATGCTTGCGGACTGCGGTATTGCAACTTCAGGGCGAGATTACCGGCGCTGGATGAAAGCGAATCAATGGCAGCACCATATCATCGATCCACGCACTGAAAAACCAGCCGAAACCGATGTGATGACCGCTACCGTCATCGCGAAAGATGTTATTCAGGCGGAAGCATGGGCAAAATCGGCGGTAATTTTTGGAAGCGTATCAGCAAAAGAGAGTTTGGCTCGCATTGAACCGCTGGCATATTTACTGGTACTTGAAGATGGCTCAAAAATCGAAACTCCGGAATTCAGTCAATATAGATGGAACGAAAAATGGCAGACAATACAAAACAGTCTTTTGGTATAAACGATGTTGAACAATCAGTCAGTCCTGTCACTCTCTTTCTGATCATACTCGCAGTAATTTGGGGTGTGGTCATCGGGTTGTGGCTCATTCCCAATTTGATTCCGGGTTATGCTCAATCCTTAAGCACTGAGAAACCCAAGGTTTTCTGGTATCTTGCTAGAAGCAGCGCAATTATTTCTTATTTATTATTGTGGTTTACGATGGCACTCGGGGTTGGAGTTACAAATAAAATGACCGTGCGTTGGCCAGGACTGGCAAAAGCAAATGAGCTTCACCAATATTTCAGTATTCTGGGGATTGCTTTTGGATTATTTCACGGGCTGATTTTACTTGGAGACCAGTACATGAATTTCTCGCTCTGGCAGATCATTGTGCCATTCTCAACCTCAAGCTACCGGCCGCTGGCAGTTGGGCTGGGTCAATTGGCTTTTTATGCCTGGGTGGTAGTTCTTTTTAGTTTTTACGTGCGGCGGAAAATTGGCGCGAAAGTCTGGCGGGGAATTCATTATGCGAGTTATTTTATTTACCTTTCAGTAATGATCCATGCTTTGCTTGGAGGAACGGATGCAGGCACACCCTGGCTGATATGGCTTTACTGGATCACTGGCGGGCTGGTGTTATTCCTGACTGTCTATCGCACCTTGTATGAAATCGAAACCGCGCGTGAAAAGAAAAAGCGGTTACTCGAACGAAATCAATTGCTATCATCAGAATAAACTTCTTCTCCTCCCCTTTATTACGAGTTTGCCCGGTAAACACCGGGCAACTTCGTTAAATTTACTTTTGCTTTATAATCGAATTAAAATAAATTCTCAAAGGAGAGATTATGAGCGAGCAAAAACCGCCTCGTTGGGATATGACCAATGTGTATCCATCGTTATCATCGAATGAATATGCCAAAGATTTAGCCAGATTGATTTCACTGATTGAGACGCAAAGTAATTATGTCGCTGGACCGATGCAGCAGCTCAATGCTCAATCTGATCTAAAATCATTGGCGAAAACAGCCGGCGATTTGATCGAGCAAACGAATGAAATCTTCTTAATCAAAGGAACCATGACAGCCTATATTGAGTCCTTTGTCTCGACCGATTCCTATAATAAAGAAGCTCAGACAAAACAATCCGAATTTGACCAGGTAGCGGTAAGGATCGAAAAATTGCAGGTACAGATCAGTGCCTGGATTGGTCAAATAGCTGCAGCGTTGCCAAAATTAATTGAGCTTGATGAGCGTACCAAAGCTCACCCCTATTTTTTGTATGAAGCTGCGAAGTACAGCCGCTATATGATGTCTGAAAAAGAAGAAATGTTGGCGGCAGAACTGAGTTTGAGCGGATCGACAGCATGGACGAAGCTGCAGGGTACTGTCACCTCTCAATACAGTGTTCCCTTCGAGATGGATGGAAAAATCCAAAAAATGCCGATGCCGGCATTGATCAATCTGCGTTCTCACCCGGATGCAGAAGTACGCAAAAAGGGCTACGAAGCTGAAAATCAAGCCTGGAATACCCTCAAGGAACCTCTGGCAGCAGCCATGAATGGTATCAAGGGGGAGGTAAACACCCTCAATGCCCGCAGAGGCCGTGAGGACGCGCTGCATGCCTCAATTGACCAGTCCCACATCGATCGTGAAACGCTCGAAGCCATGTTTTCCGCCATGCGCGATTCTTTTCCCATGTTCCGCGGTTATTTTCGATCCAAAGCCAAACGGTTGGGACATGAGAATGGAAAATTACCCTGGTGGGATGTGTTCGCGCCAGTCGGTGAATCCAATACAGTTTACACTTTCGCTGAAGCCAAGGAATTTATTTTGGAGCAATTTGGTGAATTCAGTCCGCGTTTAAGCGCTTTTGCGAAGCATGCTTTTGAATCTCACTGGATCGATGCAGAACAACGCAGCGGAAAACGGGGTGGTGCTTTTTGTATGGAAGTTCCGGGTGTTGGCGAAAGCCGTGTCCTGTGCAATTTCGACGGTTCGCTGGATACGGTGACCACCATAGGCCATGAACTTGGACATGCCTTCCATAACGACTGCGCAATCAAGGCACACAAGACCGAAATTCAGAAGATGACACCGATGACATTGGCCGAAACAGCTTCGATTATGTGCGAGACGATCATCAATCATGCTTCACTCAAAAAGGTCAGAAATGACAGCGAACGGCTGGCCATTCTGGAAGCTAAACTCGCCGGGGATTCACAGGTAATTGTGGATATCTATTCGCGCTATTTGTTTGAGAAAGAGGTCTTTGAGCGGCGAGAAAAATCAGAATTAAGCGCGGATGAATTGTGCGACATCATGGAAAAGGCACAATTAGCTACCTATGGTGATGGCCTGGATGAACGTTATTTGCAAAAATGGATGTGGACCTGGAAACCCCATTATTATTCAGCCGGTTTTTCATTCTATAACTATCCATACGCTTTTGGACTGCTTTTTGGTACCGGGTTATATGCCATCTACCAAAAGCGCGGGAATGACTTTGTGGAAGATTATGTGCAGTTACTGGCCAGTACCGGTGAAGCTTCCGCAGCTGACCTGGCAGCGAGATTCGGTATCGATATCCGCCGCAAACAATTCTGGACCGACAGTTTGAAGATCATTGGTACTCAGGTGGATGAGTACATTCATATCAAATAATTTCAGCAACTCCAAATATATTTACAATAATTACTCGGTCTAGCAAGAACCGGGTAATTATTTTTAAAATGACTTTTTGACAAATTTGTCGTCGTATAATTCACACTATGAATTCCAGAGATATTTCACAATCTATTGTTTTGATACGCGGCGGAGGAGATCTGGCAAGCGGTGTGGGCTTACGCTTGCACCGGGCCGGATTCAAAGTTCTGGTAACCGAGCTAGCTGAACCCCTCGTAGTCAGAAGGAAGGCGGCTTTTGCTCAGGCGGTTTTTGATGGATCCTGCCTGGTGGAGGAAGTGAAAGCTGAACTTGTTTCTTCGCCCGGTTCAGCGGCAAAGGCTATGGATGAGGGGAAAGTGGCTGTTATGGTTGACCCCAAAACATCGATAGGTAGTTTGCTTCCTCTTTTTGCAATTGTCGACGGCCGTATGACCAAACGAACGCCTGACCTTGGATTGGACGTAGCTCCGCTAGTGGTTGGGTTAGGTCCCGGTTTTGAAGCTGGGATCAATTGTCACGCAGTTGTCGAAACCAACCGGGGTCCGTTTCTTGGCCGCGTTTACTGGCATGGAACTGCTGAAGCTGACAGCGGCATCCCTGAAACCGTACGTGGGTTTACCGTCGAAAGGGTTTTATACGCTCCAGTCAGCGGAATACTCGAGGCCAGGGCAGAGATCGGCGACATTCTGGAAGAAGGCGCATCTATTGCAGAAGTGGCTGGTTTTCCGGTGGTTGCCAAATTCAAAGGCGTGCTGCGCGGTCTGGTGCAAAAGGGATTGGTGGTGCAAAAGGGGATGAAAATTGGCGATCTCGATCCGCGCTGTGATGTGAGGTTATGTACGTTAGCCTCTGATAAAGCGCTCGCCATCGGCGGAGGAGTACTTGAAGCGGTGCTGAATTATAATTTAAGGAATCTGCAGCAATGAATTTGGTCGAAGCGATTGAGCCTGAACTCCCCGCAAGGATCGCGATCGTGGGGGGAGGAGGAAAAACCACAGCTCTATTTCAACTGGGACGGCAGCTTCCCGGGCGGGTGTGGTTGAGCACAACTACCCATCTGGGCACCGATCAACTTGGAGGAGCAGACAGGCATTTTATTGTCAATACAGTTGATGAGAATGCCATCCAGCAGTGGCTGCAGCAAAGGGTGACTTTACTCACTGGAGAGTTTACACCGGATGATAGGGTGAAAGGGCCGGGAAACGAGGCTCTTGACCGGATTTTTCAGGCGGCGCGCGCGCGGGGTATTTCCCTAGTAATTGAAGCAGACGGTTCGCGTTCGCGACCGCTCAAGGCTCCGGGTGAAAATGAACCTGCCACTCCTGCCTTGTCAGAAGTAGTAATTACGGTGGTTGGCCTGTCCGTAGTGGGGAAACCTTTCTCCGAGGCTACGGTGCATCGGGTAGAGCCATTTAAAATGATTACCGGTCTGGAATTGGGCGAAATAATCACCTTGAACAGCATTGCCAAAGTACTAATTCATCCGCTGGGGGGACTGAAAAACGCTCCTACACAAGCGAGAAAGATTGCTTTATTAAATCAGGCTGATACCAATGAAATTATTGAACAGACTGAAAAGATCATCCCGAGTTTGCTGGCAGGTGGTTATGAACGGGTGATCGTTGGGTCTTTGCAAAAAGAACAGGATCGACTGATTTGTTTCGGAAGTTAATTATTTGAGTGAATGCAGGTGGTCTTGACTTGCCGCGGGTACCTGGCGGACAGGCGGGTAATGTAGAAACCGAAGCAGATCGGTTCGAGTGAGCGGGGGAAGGTTCCAGGCTTTGCGGGCTTCGTTGCAGCGAATCAAGTTTTCCCCATTCACTACTATTTTCCCATCTTCCAAATGCAAGCCAAAATCACGGCAGGTAGAGGATCGTTTCAGATAGATTTTGCAGCCGACCTTCTCGCCAATTTTTCCAGTGAGTGCCACGCAGCGGGGACTGGGTTGGTTCGTCCCTTTCATGCACTGTAAAAAGTCGCTTACCTCAGAGGTAAATTCGGTTGGAACTCCATCGGCAGTACCCGCAGAGGATTCTTCCCAATAAAATGAGACGCGGAAGAAAGCGCAACATGCCCCACATTGCATACACGGATTATCGAGTGCCATGAGCTAACGATTATAGCACCTGAACAATTCTCCAGCGCGTAATAAGAATAGATTTCAGAAACCCTTTAATTTCACTTCTGCAATATTTAGGTTTATGATTAATCTAAATCGGGTCAAAGATTTCTGTATTTCAAACAAAGTTTTATTGTTCTTACTCTCAGGAGGCTTTATGGGTATTTTGGATGGAAAGGTAGCAGTGGTCACCGGCGCGACTCGTGGATTTGGGCAAGCTGTCGCGCGCTCTCTTTTACAAGAAGGTTGCCGGGTAATTATCAGTTCAAGAAATGCTGAAAACGTAGCATCCTCTTTGGAAGAATTGGATGCGCCTGGCCAGGTGGTGGGCTGCAAATGTGATGTTTCCGACCTTGAGCAAGTGCGCGCATTGAAAAATCTGGCATTGAGTTCATTTGGTCAGATGGATATATGGGTGAATAATGCTGGTATCGCCGGCCCCTATGGGCCAACCATGGGCGTCGCACCTGATACTTTTATGTCTGTTTTGAACACCAATATTGTGGGGGTTTACAATGGATCGTTTATAGCTATGGAATATTTTCTTACGATAAATTCCGGAAAGCTTATTAATATTCTGGGGCAGGGTTATAAGGGACCCGTGGCTTACCAAAATGCCTACAGTTCGACAAAATACTGGGTTCGGTCTTTTACCCAATGCCTCGCCGAGGAAAATAAAGATTCAAAGGTTGGCATTTTTGCTTTTCACCCTGGTATGATGCTGACAGATTTATTGACGAACGTAGATGTCGTCAGCGGTTATGAAGACAAACTGAATGCTTTTCCAACGATCGTGCGCATGTGGGCAAAGCCACCTGAAATTCCTGCCCGTAAAGTGGCCTGGCTGGCTTCTTCTGCCACTGATGGGCAAACCGGGAAATTGGTTTCAACAATGTCCACCGGAGATATGCTCTCAGGGGCCATTCGAGAGGGTTGGCATCGAGTGATCGGTAAAAAAGGGGAGAGTGATTTAAAGATTCATAGCGTGCCTTATGCGAAGTCATAAGCGATAAATACGTAGATTTCCAATTAAAAAGCACAACCAGAGAGGATAGCTCTGGTTGTGCTTTTTCTTTTTGGTTGTTTTTACTGCGTCAATTCCTAAATCCAATGTAATATGGGAATGAACACGATCAACGAGGCAAGGATAATTCCCCAGACTATACCGGTGGCGATTAGTTTGCTCTTGAGGGTTTTCATGTCGAATACCCAGAATGCCATCACGAAGAATGGCAGGTAGCCGATCAGGAAGATTAAGTATGGGGCGGTACGGCTCCACCATGAGTAATCCCAGGTGAGGACTCCGGCTGCATTCAGGACCAGCTCAATGCACATGCAGAAGAGAGAGCCCAGAATAGCGAAGAACCAGCGGTTGGGGACCCCCAAGATTTTGGTTTTCTTATCGGGTAAAAGCATTTTGCACCAGATTATGCCGCTCAGGGCAAACATAAAGGTGATCTCAATATTCAGCCCGATCAAGATCAGGAATGCAGTGTTCCCCCCTGGCGCTCCCCAGACTGGAGCATAATTCGTGAAGTGGAAGACCAGAGAATTCCAAATTTCATTAATCCAATCCATACCCCAGAAGGTCAAGCCCGCCAAGATAATGCTCCAGTTCCGTTTTTCTGCTTCGATTGTGTAAATGTAAAAGAAAATTGCCAGAAGCGGAATGATATACCATTTAAACTGAGAGGGGTCGCGCAGGATCGCCAGCGCTTGTTGTGCTGATTGTGTAGGCATAAACTCTCCTGAAGTAATGAAATATCCGTGCAGTCTTTATTTTAGCGCATTTGACTGCAAATTTTCTAAAAGACCGTTCACCGTCTGCATGGAGAATTTCTATGTCCTGATTATTTGGTCGAATGACAGATTTTTGCTATGATATTCATGATGAATGCGATTCGTATGATGCCTTATCTTGCTCCGACAGGGTTGTCCAACCCAATTCCGCTGGAACGATACTTGCCGAATTATCCGGCCGGGGTAATCAAGCAGTATTTTGAAAATGAGGGTCTGACAAGACCGTGGATTTTCGATCCATTTGGCTCCAACCCATCATTGGACCTGGAGGCGTCGAAAGCAGGTAAAAAAGTCCTGGTCGCGTGTAATAACCCCATTTTAGAGTTTTTACTCAGGGTTGTAGTAAACCCGCCTCAAAAAAAGGCGATGTTGACTGTGCTTTCGGATATCGCTTCTCAAACCAGTGGAAATGAACGGTTGGAAACCCATATCAAAAGTGTGTATCAGACCCGCTGTGTGGTTTGTCATACCCTCATTCAAGCCAGCGGGTATCTATGGCGGCGGGCAGAGGCCGCTCCCTACGCCAGAATTTATCACTGTCCGATATGCGGGAATGAAGGTGAATATCCCATCAGTGACGAAGACATCGAGATTATCCAACCCTTGCAGCGAGGTGAACCTATTCATCAGGCGAGAGCATTGAGCCGGGTGCTGCATGGCAGAACAGAAGAGCGGCCGGCTGTAATGGAAGCGTTAAAGGTTTACAACTCTCGTTCATTGTATGTAATATTTACGCTGCTTAATAAACTTGAGGGGATGAGGCTTGACCCGGAAGAAAGTATGCTATCGGATGCAATGATGATTAGTTTACTCGATGCCGGGACTTCATTATGGACCTGGCCGGAATTGACTGACCAACCCCGGCAGCTTACCCTTCCGCAGGTGTATTTTGAAAAAAACTTATGGATGGAATTGGAACATTGCATCGATCTCTGGTCTCAGCCCTTAGCAGAAATAGAATTAACTACCTGGCCTGCGTTACCAAGCGGAGCCGGAATTTGCCTTTTCCCCGGGCCGGTACGCAATCTGGAAAGTCTACCCAAAGAGCTTGAATTTGGAGGTCTCATTTGTGTCCCTCCCCGCCCAAATCAGGCTTTTTGGACACTTTCAGCTTTATGGTCAGCCTGGTTGTGGGGGCGGGATGAGACGCACTCCTTCAATCAAGTCTTAGGCAGGCGCCGCTTCGATTGGCACTGGCATACTTTGGCGCTGCAGCAAGCCTTTGAAAAGGCTGCCGCCCTGATCCCTGGATCAATCCCAGTTTTTACCCAGATAGGGGAACCCAGTACTGGAATGGTTTTCGCGGTAAACATGGCAAGTCACCTCGCTGGCTTCAGGCTGGACAAAATTGCATTTAGTTCCCCCAATCGACCTATTCAGACCCTTTGGCAAACCCGACAAAGGGGAATGAAAACCGGCAAAGCAAATCCGCAGGCAGTTGTCAGGGAGGCGATACGTTCGGTATTGCTCCAGAGGGGTGAACCGACTGATTATCTGTTGCTGTACACTGCGGCAGTGAGCGGACTGGTCGAAGAGAATGGCTTCCCGGGAAAACTAGACGAATATACTCAGGAAAAAACCACGGAATTGCATAATCTGATCGTTCGCCTGTTCAACGACCAGGAATTCCTACGCCGCTATGAGGCAACTTCCCAGGAGTTGGAATCCGGCAAATGGGGGTTAATCGACTGGCAAACTGCACAAGCACCCCTTTCTGAACGGGTCGAAAGGACTCTGGCGCAGCTCCTGCGTGATCAAAACTCAATATCGAATGCGGAAATCAGAGGTAAACTCAACTCGGATTTCCCAGGTTTTCAGACCCCCGAGAATGAGCTGGTGGAATATTGTTTAGCCGCTTATGCAGATTGGGATTCCGCTGCTTTTAGCTGGAAGTGCCGTTCCAAAGAAACAATTCAAAACAGGCAAAAAGATTTGGAAAATGCACGTAAAGCCGTAATTGCCCTGGGAAAACGTTTTGAATATGATTGCTCGGGCGAACAACCCATCCTCTGGCGGGATGGAGATGCGACTGTGTTCCGCTTCTTTTTCAGTACAACGACCGGTTTCAGCCAATTGGGTATCGATGAGGAAGACAAAAGTATCGAATCTGTGTTGGTATTTCCAGGCAGTAGGGCAGTATTACTCAAATATAAATTGATGAATGATCCGCGTTTACACGAAATGGTCGCACACCACTGGCATTTTCTTAAATTCAGAGCCTTGAAGGCACTCAGCACGCGCGGTGATTTGACGCGGCCAGTTTGGAAGATGCAGCTGGATAGTGACCCGATTAATTTCGAGGAGATGACCCAATTGAGAATATTTGGTTAATTCCCAGGCAAACCCGGTTGAAGCATGGATGCTTTAGTTTCAGATTCCTGCGAAAGTCGTTTCCAGTACCAAATAAAAATCCAAACAGCTAAAACAATATTGATGAAAAAAGCAATTTCGGTCAAATTGACTGAAATATTGAAGAGAAAATATATATAGGAAAGGATTGAAGAGATTTGCGCCAGAAGGGCAATCCAAATTGCCTTTTTATCAAAAAAACAAACCAGGATGAGAAATAGAGCTGTCGGGAAGAAATAACGTTCATGCATTTCAGGCAAGAAAAATGGAAGAAAGAAAGTGAGAAAGCATGCGTCAAACAGGTAGCCCGACCGGGCTGATCGGACAGGTTTTTTGAAGCGAACCAGCAAATAGAAACCCGTAAACAATAAAGCGGCGACCAATCCCAAAACAACGCCTAGAACAGAATAATTATTTGCTCCAGAAAAAGGATAAAAAAGATTTGGAGCATTCATAGAAAGGTTACGGTAAACCGATATTTGGGAAAAATAAATGGTCAGGAGGTCGAGTAAAGGTCTCCCGGCTATAAAGGCAGGTAGGATGCTTAAAATATAAATAAGCACAGGAATCCATAGATCGGAGATTTTCAATTTGCGTCGAATGAAGAGGAGCAGGATGAGCGGGGCAAGAAAAGCTGCTTGTGACTTGAAGACAAAAGCGATGGAGAAGCAGAATAATGCTTTTAAGTAATTTTCACGAAGAAAAAAGTAGATCATCCAAAGTAAAAATGCCGTGTAAATAATATCGCATTGACCCCAGAGGCCGCTCTCGATAAATACAGTCGGGGCGAGCAAAACACTGAAAAAAGCCAGCCAACCCCATAAGGGGTCACCCTTTTTGAAAGAAACGATTTTATAAGCCGCTGCGGCGGCAACAAAATCGAAAACAACTGAAATTAACTTGATGGCAGTAAGGCTGGGTATCCATGGTAAATAGGTAAATAAGCCCAGCAAATAGAGATAGAGAGGATTGTAATCGTAGAATTTGTGCGAAAATGCCTGGACGAACCCCTGTTTTGCAATCACATTGTACCAAGGGATAACAAATACGATGGGATCTTGAGTCAAAATCGGGAAGAAAAAGATGCGGATATACAGGGAAAAAATGACCCCTGCGGTGGTCGAGACAGCAGGAATAATTTTCTTTTTTATTATTGAGGTCATCCTGAACCCCTCGAGGAAAATTAAAGGCTATAGCGGTTCGAGTTTACCGGACTTGTTGAAAGTTAACCAAAACTAAATTCTTATCGCAGGCGGAATAGGTGCTAAGCGCGACTTTGTTCGAAATCGCCATATAGGATTGATCCTCCAACTGAATGGTCAGCTGGTTGGTCGAATCGATAGGGGTATCACCCAGCACAAATTCGAACCCGGACTCCCCATACCATGCTTGAGCCCCACCCGAGAGCGTAGTCATATCGACAGTCTTGTTGTTGTAATACCCTTGCAGGTGAATCCGAATGCCAACTAATGGGCTCCCCTGAATATTCCAAACCTGGCCGGCGATTCCCTGCCAATGACAATCACTGTTGGGGTGATAGGTAGTGTTGGCAAAAGCCGCGGGGTCACCTTTAGAATTGAAAGGATGTTCAGAGTTGTTGACTGTTGCCGAAGGTGCCGGAGTAGCGCCTCCCGGTAAGGTAACTGTTGCTTCCAAAGTAGGTGCTGAAGTGGGAGCAAGTGTATCAGTCGGTACTGGTGTCCAGGTAGCAGGTAACCTCACTAAAGTGGGAGTACTGGTAGAAAGTTGGATTACTGCCGGTAATGTGGGCGGAGGAAATGGATTCAGGGAAGATGCCGGGTTGGCAAATAAAATAGCAAAATAGCCTGCAGCGAGGACGCAGCCGATGATAAGTATTGCTGTCAGTGTATTCCACAGCAAATTGGACTGGCGCTTCCGTCTGCGGTTTTTCTGCCTTTCAGCAATTTCTTCCTGATCTGCAAAATTCATGTGAATTCCTGGTTTCGATTTCTAGGCTATTGAACGGATACTTCAATTTGGGCTGCGGATTTCTGGGTTTGCAACCAGTCGCTAAGGCTCTTTTCCTGTAAAGTCCGCCTGGCATCGACTGAGAGAGGATGATTGGCATCGCGTTCGACGAGGTAAAGAATGTGATATCCCAGGTCACTCTTGATCACATCACTATACTGCCCGGATTGTAAAGCAAAAGCAGCAGTTTCGATGTCCGGTTGGGTGAGATAACCTTTCGGAAACCAGCCTAAATCTCCGCCGGTCGTTGGGTCCAGTTGAGTAGCCAGCGTTGCAAAATCCTTGCCAGCTTTCAATTGGGTGAGCAAACTGTTCGCATTCACCTGATCCTGAACAAGCAGTTGCAGGACGTGAACCTGGTCCGCAGTCTGAGGCACTGCGTTAATGATCTGGTCGCGTTCCCAATCAGAATAAATCTCACGAGTCAGCGCTATTCTAAAAGTTTCGTCGGAATAACCGTTGGCGGTTTCCCAGGCGGTAAGCTTGTCCGCCCCGCCAATTTTGGCAGCCAGGCCGTCGATACGCACTTGTACTGCTGCATCGTCAACTGCAAAACCACCCTTTATCGCAGCCTGCTCAAGTAAAAGTTCATCGGTAAAATTCTCAATGACCTGGTTACTCTGATCTTGAGCAGAAGCGGAAGTACTTGAACCTGATTGGGCTTGCTGGAGCCGGACGATTTCTGCTTGATATTCAACAAGCGTAATCCCTTCGCCATTTACTTTGAGCGCCATTGGCTGCTCTGTCGGGGTTGGGGTCGCGGGCAAAGCTGACGGGGAGGGCGTGGCAGTAGGGGTATTGACTGATCCGTTACAACTAACGAGCAAGGCGCTGCATAAAAGCACAGGGATAATTAAGAGGAAGTTTCGTTTCATTCGCTAGATTATACACGAAAACCAGTAAATCAAAATCAGACAGAGCAATTCGCTCTGTCTGATTATTGGTTTCAGAAATAGATTTTAGTAATCCATTGGGGGTTGCATAGGAGCAGCAGGATTCTTGTCGGGTAAGTCAGCGATCAAAGCTTCGGTGGTCAAAATCATGGCTGCAATGGAGGCTGCATTTTCGAGGGCACCACGAGTTACCTTGGCAGGATCACCTAAGCCGCCCTTAATCATATCGATGTATTCGTCGCGAATCACATCGTAACCGATTTGATTGCTCTTCTTGGCCTTCTGGGCAGCGCGGACATTTTCGATGATGACAGAACCATCTTTGCCGGCATTCTCAGAGATTTTGCGCATGGGCATCTCAAGAGCTTTACGGACAATCTTGACGCCGATGTTTTCATCTTCGCTGTCGAATTTCAGGTCATCGAGGCAGGAAATGGCATTGATAAGTGCGACGCCACCACCAGGAACAATACCTTCTTCGACTGCGGCGCGAGTGGCAGAGAGAGCATCTTCAACACGATGTTTCTTCTCTTTCAACTCAGTTTCAGTTGCTGCACCCACGCGGACGATGGCAACACCGCCGGAGAGTTTGGCTAAACGTTCTTGCAGCTTTTCACGGTCATAATCACTGGTCGTCTTATCGATTTCAATGCGAATCTGTTCGATACGGCCTTTGATTTCAGCTTCGTTGCCTTTACCACCAATGATGGTTGTGTTGTCTTTATCGGCAGAAACTTTTTCTGCACGACCGAGGTCAGCAATGGTGACAGACTCGAGTTTGCGGCCGGTCTCTTCAGAGATAACCTGTCCGCCAGTGAGGATACCGATATCCTGAAGCATCGCTTTGCGTCGATCACCAAAACCAGGGGCTTTGATAGCCAACACATTGAGCATGCCACGTAGTTTATTCAGTACGAGGGTAGCCAGGGCTTCACTGTCGATATCTTCAGCAATGATAACGAGATCACGTTTGCCAGTCTGGACCAGTTTCTCCAGGATTGGAACGATGTCTTGTGCCGCAGAAATCTTCTTGTCGTAAATCAAGATATATGGGTCAACGATGATTGATTCCATCTTGTCGGTATCAGTGATAAAGTAGGAGGAGATGTAACCACGATCGAACTGCATCCCTTCGACGTATTCTTTTTCAAATTCCAGACCTTTGGATTCTTCAACTGTAATGACGCCGTCTTTGCCTACTTTGTCCATGACTTCAGCGATCAATTGACCGATGGAAGCATCCTGGGCAGAAGTAGTGGCGACATTGGCGATATCTTCGCGGGTGGAGATCAGAACAGCCTGTTTTTTGATGTTTTCAGAAACTTTTTGGGCTGCTGCTTCGATACCATGCTTAATCAGCATGGGGTTGCCACCGGCAGCCAGGGTTTTGAGGCCTTCGGTGACGATGGAATGGGCAAGTAATGTTGAAGTCGTGGTACCATCACCGGCGATATCATTGGTTTTAGTGGCGGCTTCTTTAATCAACTGGGCGCCCATATTCTCAAAGGGGTCTTCCAGTTCGATTTCTTTGGCAACTGTGACACCATCGTGAGTGATGGTGGGGGAACCGAATTTACGATCAATTGCTACATTGCGGCCTTTCGGGCCAAGAGTGGTGACTACTGCACTTGCAACAATATCGATACCGTTTTTTAATTTACGGCGTGCATCTTCACCAAATACTAATTGTTTTGCTCCCATAAGAAATTCTCCTTATTAAACGAATTGCATTATTTAGTTACAATTGCGAGCAAATCACTCTCGCGTAAGATCAAAAGCTTCTTGCTGTCAACTTTGATCTCGGTGCCACCGTATTTGGCGAATAAAACGATATCATTGACTTTCACATCCATAGGGATGCGATTGCCTTTGTCATCACGATCCCCTTCCCCTACGGAGAGGACGGTACCCTTCTGGGGTTTCTCTTTGGCTGTTTCTGGAAGAACGATGCCACCGGCGGTGACTTCATTTTCTTCAAGGGGTTCAACCACGACACGACTTCCTAGCGGCTTTAAATTGAATGCCATATATTCCTCCTGCATTGATATCGATCCTAAAATATTTTAGCACTCGCACTACCTGAGTGCTAACTACTTTGAATAATAATCTGCTTTAAGTACATAGTCAAGAGGTTTTTAGCGGTTCTTATACAATTCTGATAATTATTTATAACCGTAGCTCGCACAAATGCCTTCCCCTTCACTTACAATTGACATGATCGAAGAATCTGCGCTGAAAGCTGCAGAGATTTGCTTAAATAATGGCATGGCGGTATCGCAGTATTTATTGGATGGTTGATGTAAACCGGCAAGATCAGAGGCGTAGGTGAAATAATAAGCGACCGAGTTCTGCGAGAGAGGTTGTCCCGGAATTGGAATGTCGGGAATTGTATTGGGATCGCAATCTTCACCGCCATTGCGCACGTAACAGCTCTCCGCGGCCGTGCAGCCGCTGACATAGCATTTTAGAGCCGGGATGGCGCCTTCATAATTCCTGGATTTGTAGTAGACAATTCCAAGCTCACCATAGACAGTAGGGTTTGTTGGGTTGTATTGCACAGCTTTGACCATATTGAGCGCCGCAGGGAGTGGAAAGCCCATCTGGATGTAGGTATTGGCAATTGAAATCAACGGGATTGGGTCTTTCACGCCTTGCTGACTGTTGATTTCTGCGGCTTTAGCAAACATATCTAATGCCTGATTATAGTAATTGGTTTGCGTAAGCCCGCTGCTGCGGTCTGCCAGTTCCCGATAATTTGCGCCGATAGAAAGATAAAGCGAATTCATGTTGGGTGTGATTGCGATGGCTTTTTGGTAATAATCGATAGCCTGGGTATAGTTCCCCAGAGATTCCTGAACATAACCGGCCACCCGGAAAATATCCATTTGAGTAGTTTCTTTTTGCAGCGCCTGGGCAATGTATTGTTCGGCTTCAGACCATCTTTGCTGGTCAACCAGCAATTCGGCATAATAAGCTTTGGCGAGATCGTTCGTGCTGTCGTCTTGCAGAGCCTGAATGGCATCCTGCTCACCGTCATTTAGATATTTTTGCCAATCGTCTCCAGCAATGGATGAATTCCCGTACCAGTCGCTGGCAAACGCTTTTACAGCATAAAGCATACTGTTATCAGGAGCAGCTGCCAGACCACTTGCGATTGAGGTAAAAGCTTCTTGTAGGCGAGTGCGCTTTCCTGCATCTGTGGTGATTTGAGTGGTTGAGTAGACCTGAATGCGCGCCAATTGAGCCCAAAGGTCTGCATCGGTCGGGTCGACTTTTACGGCATTTTGATAAGCTTCAATGGCTTTTTCAAGGTTTCCGGCTTTGAAATGGGTATCACCTTCGTAAGCGTATGAATTCAAAGTGCGCGTAGGCGTTTGGGTCGGTGCAAAAGGAGAAATGATCTTCCCTGTATTGAAACCACGCAGAATAAAGAGCAATCCTAATAAGATGATTAAACCGATAAAAATCCTTACGGGATTTGAAACGCGGTGGGGCTTGCTAAAAATTGGTTTTTTATTGTTGTAATCAATCATTTATACCGTAGCTACTAATATTTATGGCGTGACAGTCTGAGCGAGGGTTGGAGTCGGTGTGGTGGTTATTGTGGCTTCTGGCGTTGCGGTTCCACTTAGCATAAAAGCACCCGGCGTAGCAGTGGGAACATCGGTCGCACCAGCTTTAGCCAATAACTCGCATGTATTGATGACATCTTGTGCATTATAGACAGCAGTGTCATCATTGCGCATGCCCGTGGAGACGGCCTGGGCAATTTGCAGCGCCAGGTTGCATTCGCCGACCCGTGAAAGAGCCAGCGCATAGGTGTAATAAAATGTACCGGCAGTATTGTAGTCCATTGAAAGACCTTTAACAGTAATCCCGGTATTGGTAGTTCCCCCCTGTACTGCCATTTTTAATGTATCGACAGCATCCTGATATTGTTTATTCTTCCAATAAGTCTGTCCCAGGTAACCGTACAGGTAGGGATCCGAAGGATCATCCTGAAGAGCTGCCTCGGCATATTGCACAGCTTTGGCGAATGAACCGTTGTTCAGGTAAGTTTGAGAAATCAATGTTTCAGGTTTTGGATCTTTCGGGGTTAGCGCGTTGGCTGTACTGAATTCAGTGATGGCTTTATCCGGAAGCTGATTTGCATTATAGTTGATACCGAGATTGATATGAAGGTCGGCGATATACGGATTGATGGCAATCGCTGCCTGAAATTCAATGATGGCTTTATCATAATCGCCAGTGTATTCAAGAACCAAACCTCTGGCACGGTGAGTCTCCAATGTACTGGGAGCCATGTCCAATGCTTTCCTTGAGAAATCAATGGCATTTTGGCTTGTGTCCAGAGTGCCCTGCCCGGCTTGGACCATATCCAGGTATACCTCGGAAAGGTAGGCATAAGCGGCGGCGTTATTGGGGTTGGTCGCAATCGCATCCTTGAGAGCGCCTTCCGCAGTAAGATAATCACCCGTGAAACTCAAGGCCCATCCGCGTAAAGCCATTGCCTGATCATTCTGTGAATTTAAAAGCAACGCATTTTCAGCCTGGATGACGGCATCTGCGTAAATGCCCGTATAAATCTCCAAACGGCTTAAGGCCAGATAGTTGGCAGGATTCTTGGGATCGACTTCGATGGCCTGTTTATAGGCGGCTACTGCCATGGTCAATTTTCCCTGACTCTCAAGGTTTTGAGCATCAGTAATATATGACTCAGGCGGCCGGGTCGGTGTAGCAGTCGCTAAGAAGAAATTAGGTATGTTTGGTACATACACCTGGTTTGCGTAAATAATTAACCCAATTATTACCAGAATGATCAAAATCCGAAACGGATTTGATCTCTGGCTTTTATGAGTCATGTTCCATTTGTTTCCTTTTATATACATTGGTTTTCATCATACCAACACAAAGTTTAAGCGTCAAGGTAAATATTTTGGTGCTGAAATGGTTTGATTAGGTATAATTGAGTGGTCTATGACTGAATTAGCTATTCTTGTATCACAACAATTAGGCATTAAGCTATCTTCCCAGCAGATAAATTCTTTTGAGATTTATGAAAAAGAACTGACGGCGTGGAATGAGAAGTTTAATTTAACTGCCATCCGCGATTCCGAAGGGATCCGGGTGAAACATTTTCTAGATTCATTGACGTGTGTCAAAGAACTTAAAACGATTTCTCCGAATCACCTGGTTGATGTCGGTACGGGGGCAGGATTTCCGGGTATTCCCTTGAAACTGATGTTTCCATCAATGCAATTGACCCTGGTGGAATCTGTCGGAAAAAAGGCCGGTTTTTGTAAATATCTGGTGGAGAAACTTGAACTTGAAAACGTCGAAGTTCTAACCATGCGCGCTGAAGAAATCGGTCAACTGGCGAATTATCGCGAGAAATTCGATTGGGCCGTCGCCCGTGCTGTAGCTTCGCTGCCGATTCTATTGGAATTTCTGCTGCCTCTTGTACGTGTGGGAGGAGGAGTTCTGGCTCAAAAAGGCGGAAGCGCGCATGCTGAAGCGCAAGCAGCCGAAAAGGCCTGTCAAATTCTGGGCGGCAAATTACAGCATATTTCTGAATTGACTTTACCGGGCGTAGCGGAAGAACACTTCCTGGTCGTTTATAAGAAGGTGGCAACAACCCCGACAAAATATCCGCGCAGAATTGGCGTACCGGCCAAAACGCCCTTATAGCCAGCAAGATTACAGTTTGTTGATGTTCCCCTGATTAACCAGCCAACGCTCACATTTTTCGGAAAACTCCGCAGGGAAAAGACGTAGATCGGTAGTGGTGAGAATGACCTGCTGTCCATTTTGGAGATAATCCAGCAGACAGACGCGGCGTTCCTCATCCAGTTCAGCCAGTGTTTCATCCATCAGCAAGACCGGCCATTCGCCCGTTTTTGCTTTTAACCAATCCACTTCAGCAAGTTTTAAAGAGAGCATAGCGGTACGAATCTGGCCGCGAGAGCCAAAATCGGTCAGGTCGATACCGTTGCACTGGATGCGCATCTCATCGCGGTGCGGGCCGATTGTGGTTACTCCGCGGATGATTTCGTCGCGGCGAATTTCCGCCAGTTTGGCTGCGAATCCTTGCTGGATTTGCGCCAATGGAATACCGCTGCGTTGAATTTTTGTCTGTAATGGCAGAGCGAACTGTCCTTCGGGTTTGGAAACCGGATCATAAGAAGGTTGGTAAAACAAGCGTAGAACTTCATGGGAACCGGTTAATTTTTCGTGGATACGAATAGCAATATTGCCGATTTCTTCGACGGCTTGGATGCGGGCCTGGATCAAGACAGCACCTTTGGAAGTCAGCAGGTGATCCCAGAATTCGAGCTGCGCCTCATCCCCGCCGCGTTCGTTAAGCTGTTTTAGCAGAGCGTTGCGTTGAGTGAGCGTCTGGTTGTAATCAGCCAGAATTTGGGTATAACTATGTTCAGATTGGGCTATGGCGAGGTTTAAATACCGACGCCTCTCCTCCGGCCCACCCTCGATAATTCGGGTCATTTGGGGCAGAAAGATCACAGAGTTAAAACAGCCGACAGCCTGGTTGGGGGTAAGTTTTCCGCCATCAAGCAGCACCTCTTTGCGCAAACGTGTACCACCCGTTCCGCTGAGCTCTTGAATGAGGCGGACTTCGAGGCGGCTCTCTTTTTCAGCGTATGAAAAATTGGCAACCAAGCGCCCAACCGCCAGAGATTCCTGGCCAGCCAGAAAATTGATCAATTGACGGTCATTTTGAGCATGGAAAGAGGTAAAGGTCGCGAGAAAATAAATCGCTTCCAGGAGTGAGGTCTTTCCCTGAGCGTTATTGCCTTCAAGTAAAAGAATTCGACCGGGTAAATCCACATCCAGGCGGGAAAAGAGGCGAAAATTCGTCAGAGAAAGATGATTGAGGCGCATAAATCAATCTGGTATGACCTCATCTTCATCGGTGGGTTTCCAAACCTTATCCGCGCGATCTGTGAATAAGATGCCGTTCAGATGGTCGATCTCATGTTGGAATATACGCGCCAGCCAATCCTCAGCCTTGATCTTTACAGGTTTTCCGTGACGATTCAGGCCTTTTACAATAATACTGGTATATCGTTCCACTTCCCCAATCAGGTCAGGAACTGACAAACAACCTTCGATTCCTTCTATTGTTTCAGCGGATGTCTGGATGATTTCTGGATTGGCGAGCAGGAATAATTTTTTTGCAACATTTTCATCATCGTCATCTCCATATTCGACGACAATTAATTGTTGTGAGATCCCTACCTGTGGAGCTGCCAGGCCTACTCCTGGGGCGTCACGTAAAGTGTCGATCATGTCATCGACCAATATTTGAAAGTCTTTTCCAAACTCGTTTACCTTATGGGCTTTTCGGCGTAATACCGGGTCGGGAACAGACACGATGTTTAAAATTGGCATACATTCATTCCTTTATGTTCTTTGATTCTTTTGTAAAGCCTATCCATTTTACTCGTTTCCGGAGGGTTTTGGACCTTGATTTTCCTCTTCGCCGCGAATTCCATCATAAGTGGAGAACCACTCAGTCATGCGTCCCTGGTCCATTTTCAAAGAATTCTTGGTGAATTCCCTGAAATGGCTAAAAATTTCCATCTGCACCGCGGAAGGGTTATACACATCATCAAAAGTTAATTCTTCGTTGCCGATTTGAATCCTGACAGTTCCAAAGTTGAGCGCCATTCCAATGATGCCGTTGCGTTTATAGTCAACCGTCTGAATATTTTTTATCGGGGCTGAATTTTTATCTTCGCTCCCCAGCGGATGCCTGTTGATATCCACCAGCTGGTCTGCAGCAATAATGTAAACGTCATTGCGCCAATCGATAAATTGATAAAACCACCAGCCCCAACCAATGACGGCTCCGACCAGAGCCAGCGAATAGATCAGGACCGCGTTTACCGCGAAAAGGCCGAAGAAACGGGTAAGCGTGGTAACAACAACGATAAGCAAAAGTACATTGGGGAGGAAAAGCATCTTTAAAAGAACCCACCAATGAGTGTGATAAATGATTACACCGTCTTGCTCGATGCGCAATGAAAAGAATCGAGCCAGCAAGTCTGAAAAAGAATCAGAATAGTAATTTATTTGGGCGGGTTTTTCATCACCGGGCTGTTGAATTTGCCCACTGAATTGTTTGGGATGGATCTTGCGCTCGAGAAGAGCTTGCATCGAAGCTTTCTCTTGCCGGCGCTGATCTAAGAGAATACATTTTCTCCGATATTCAAGATACGAATACACCAGGTCAGGATCAGGGATTTGGTTAATTTCGAAATTACCGGTGTAAGCGCGGGCAGTTACCGCCCCATAACCAATCAAGCGGCCTGTAAAAGAAGTGGCCAACCCCACCGATAAGATTGCATTCATGGGGGTCTCCCTACGGCTCTCGAAAAGACCGATCAGCAATTTCTGGTTTACGATACGATCTTTGGTCAGCGAGACATACTCATTGGACCAGGCTAGAATTTCCCAAACGCTGAACAAGCCTCCCAGCCCCAGGGCTAAAATGGCGAGCACGATCCAGATAATAGAATAATGGGAGGTGGTGAAGGCAAGGTAAAATAATCCCGAGAAAATTCCGACTGCAAGGAGTATGATTGGGATGAGCTTACTCCAAAGGAAGAATGCATGACGATGCAGCAACAGATAAAATGTCTCAGAAGGTTGGTGCCATTTAAGATGTGCCTGGCAATAGTTTTGATAAGTCAACGCAAATAAATGAAAAATACGCAATATCATTGAGGATTGCCGGCTGACCTGCTTAATATTTTCAGCCGAAATCTTGATCAGAAATACTTCGGTCACAGCAACAGCCATTGTCTGGCGTTTTTTCTTAAGGATTGCATCCTCGCCAAAATGGTCATAGGCATTGAAGCCAAGAAGTTTTTGAGGTATTCCTTTTTGAGGCAAGAAGAGATTGACCGAACCGGAAACGATGAAGTAAATGGCGTCAGACTCATCGCCGGACTCAAAAATATGACTCCCGGCTGAATACTGGCAGTGTTCTACAACGGGTAACATTAGGTTAAGGTTTGCATCATCCAGATCACTAAATGGATAGATTGGTTTTAATATTTTGACTAAAGAATTTTGAGTATCAAGCATACGTTAAGTATAACCAACCTTCGAAAAAAGTTTACGATTTCCCTTATTGTTATCTGGTAAAATCGAAGGTGGCTTTATAGGTTAGGAGTATTGGTAATGAATCGAGTAAAGAATTTCTCGTTATTTCGTTGGCTTTCACTAGCGCTGGTTATTTCTGCAGTGCTTTTATTAGTTGTTGAATTGATTTCATTTAGCCGTATGCGCTCTGGATTTACTCTGGGTACAACGATTGCCAACGTTCCTGTTGGCGGTCTCTCCCTGGATGCTGCAGCAGACCGGATCACTCAGGCTTATTCTATACCGATTGAAATGCATTACGATAACGCGGTCATTCAGGTAAAGCCGGCTTCGTTAGGCTTTTCATTGGATTTGAATGCCATGATCACTGCGGCGGACCAAAAACGCAGCTCATCGTCTTTTTGGGCTTCCTTCTTTGATTACCTTTTTAATCGGTTCCCCTCGTCGCAAGATATTCCATTGGTAGCTACAATCGATCAAAACACATTGAGCAGTTACCTGCAAAATGAAATTGCCACTCGATACGATCAGTCCTCTGATGCTTATGCACCCGTGGCGGGAGGGGTAAACTTCATCGCAGGGAAATCAGGCACAAAACTGAATATCGATCATTCTATTGAATTGGTCAGCCTGGCCCTGCGCAGTCCGACATCCCGGGTGGTGAATCTATCGGTGGATAAAATTGGCTCTACGAAACCTTCACTGAGCAATCTCAAAGTCTTGTTGGAACAAATCATTGATGTTTCCGGTTTTACGGGGATTGCTGAAATTTATTTGCGCGATCTGCAAACCGGGCAGGAATTGCAGCTGGCTTATCAAAAAGACGAAACAGCTCCGATGCAGCCGGATATAGCATTTTCAGCTGCCAGCACAATTAAAATTCCTGTGATGATTAGTATATTCAGGCGCACAACCAAGCCAGTTTCTGCGAATATCACCGCTTTGCTCGAGGAAATGGTAGAAACATCCAGTAATACCGCGCCGGACGCTTTGATGAAGGCAGTGATCGACCCAAATATTGGGCCACTTGGAGTTACCGATGATCTGGAAGCTCTGGGGATGAAAAACACCTTCCTGGGTGGTATGTTCGCGGATGGATCGGCTCTGCTGATTTCGCCTAAAACTCCGGCCAACCAGCGCACGGATATCAATACAAATCCGGATATATACAGTCAGACCACCCCTGCTGAAATGGGGAGTTTGCTGGACGATATTTATGAATGTGCCGAAACAGGCGGGGGAACCTTTGCAGCAGTTTTCCCAGGACAAATTACTCAAAATGATTGCCGGTCGATGATTGTTTACTTGACTCGTAATGAACAGCCGGGATTATTACGCGAAGGATTACCTGAAGGCACTCAGATTGCCCATAAACACGGCTGGACAGATAACGCGGACCAAACCATTAATCTGATTGGGGATGCGGGTATCATTTATTCACCCGGCGGCAACTATATTCTTTCGGTGTATATTTCGAGCAATACCCAAATCATTTGGAATACCGGCAGTGCATTATTCTCTAATCTTTCAAGAGCCGTATATAATTATTATAATTTGACCTCACAATAAAGTTTTTTCAGGATATATTGAGGTTTTTCTATTCCGCGAGAGGAATCTTGCGGGTTTTTTGAGATTCAAGTATAGTCAGTAATTAAATGAAATAGCTAATCGAGGATAAAAGCGATATGGAAAATTCTCCATCATTGGACGACAAAAGAGGTTCCTGGCTCGACAAATCGGTATTTTCCTTTTTCCCAAAATTTACAATCGAACATCTACTCATCGCCATTTTACTCATAGTAGCAGTAATTTCTCGCTTCTATAATGTCGGTGAGCGGGATATGAGCCATGATGAAGTCAATCATGTTGTCCCTTCTTATGAATTTTACCAGGGTCAAGGATATCAATATAACCCGGTGACCCATGGACCTTTGAAGTTCCATCTGGTCGCTGCTTCGTATTTTCTCTTTGGCGACAGTGATACAACATCCCGAATTCCAGATGCGGTCTTCAGCGTAGCCACCATTGCTTTCATCTTATTGGCTTTCAAACGTTATCTGGGGCGTATAGGGGCGCTGCTGGCCGGCCTTTTCTATACTATTTCACCTATTATGCTTTTTTATGGCCGCTACCTTCGCGATGAAGCGATTCTGGCATTCTTCGGAGTGATCATATTCTATGCCGTATTCCGCTACCTCGAAAAAGGCAAAGCGAACACGCTGTTTTTATTAGCCGCGCTGCTGTCGCTGCAGTTTTGTACTGAAGAGACGGCTTTTATTTACACTGCCATTTTGCTTCTGTTCTTGGGAATTTTATTCTTGCGGGACGTCTCCCAAAAGCAATGGAAAAATAAAACCCAGAAGGATCTTTTTTCTTACTCGATGATTTTATTGATCTTGGTGGCAGGGTTGGCAGTGCTGGCCGCGACGATGGAAACCAAGGCGAATTCCACTACTCAGCCATTCACGAACACTTTTCTGCAAGGATTGGCACCCGTCTACCACATCGTGCTGTTGGTGAGTATGGGTCTGGCGGTTGTTTCTTTGGTGATCGCTGGAATCAGTCTTTTCCGCGGGCTTGGCTGGCGGAGAGTAAGGGTCATCCGCTCCTTCGATTTACTGATCTTGACTTTCACCCTGACTTTACCCCTGCTGACCGCTTTCCCGATAAAATTCCTGGGCTGGGATCCACTGGATTATTCGCAAGCAGGATTAATCCATACTTCAATTGTTCTGGCTATCGTCACTCTGATTGCCATCTTAATCGGCCTGGCCTGGAAGCCATCCATCTGGTTGACCAGCGCTAGCATTTTCTATGTAATCTTTACTGTGCTTTACACAACATTCTTTACGAATGGGCAGGGTTTCTTTACAGGTATCGTGGGAGCGTTGGGTTACTGGCTCTCGCAGCAAGCCGTCAATCGCGGTACTCAACCCTGGTATTACTATATCTTCTTGCAAATTCCCATGTACGAATACCTGGGGGCAGGCGGCTTGATTTTGGCAGCGGTCTATGGATTTCGACACAACTTGCTCTCAACCTGGCCGGGAATCTCTCCTGCTGCACAATCGGTGGAATCTTCACTTCCTGTTGCTGAGCAATTAGAGTTGCCGGAGGTGCAGATTTCAGAGGAGGAGCCACCCACATCCGATGAATCAGCGCAAGTCTCGCCTCTGGAGGGCAAAGTTTTTGAAGAAGAGCCAGAGCCAAATAAACGGATCCCTGTACTAGGCATGCTGGTTTTTTGCTCAATCATGAGCCTGATCGCTTACAGCCTGGCTGGTGAAAAGATGCCCTGGCTAACCGTGTATATCGTAATGCCTGTTTTGTTAGGCGCTGGTTGGGGTGTGGGTTATTTGATTGAAACGATCCCCTGGAAAAAATTTGCAGAGAATAAAAAGGGAATTATTGGAATTATTCTTGTGCCGATATTTTTAGTCAGTTTATTTGTCACTTTAGGTGTTTTGATCGGGCCTAACAAACCTTTTGCTGGTGTAAATTTGGATCAGCTTCAAATGACCAGTACTTTTCTTTTCTCGCTGCTGGCATGTGGGTTCAGCGGGTGGGGAATAACTGCTTTTCTCAAAGACTGGAAGGGAAAGGATGTCTGGCGCCTGGTAATTGCTGGATTATTCTTGATTCTGACCTTGACGACAATCCGATCCTCCTACCAGGCTAGCTTTGTAAACTTTGATAATGCCAAAGAATTTCTCGTCTACGCTCATGGGGCAGCTGGCGCCAAGGAAATCGCCAGCCAGGTACAGGAGATTTCGGAACGCACTGTAGGTGGAAAAAACATTAAGGTAGCTTACCTCGCGGATGCGCTCTATCCATACTGGTGGTATTTCCGCGATTATCCCAATAAAATGTGGTATGACAAAGAAATCACCAAAGATTTACTCAATTATCCACTGGTGATCTCTGACGATACTCAACTGGCAAAAACGCAATCTATCCTGGGGAATAACTACGTGCAGTTCGATTACAAGCGGTTATGGTGGCCTATGATGGATTATACGAATCTGACCTTCGAGCGGGTTAAGAATGCGGTCACCAATCCTCAGATGCTCGAGGCACTTTTCGATATCTGGTTCAACAAAGACTACACTTTGTACGCCAAGTTAACCAATAATTCCAACCTTACCGTCGAGACCTGGCAGCCTTCGGCAAGTTTGCATTTCTTTATTAAAAAAGATATTGTCAGTGAAATTTGGGATTATGGTACTTTGCCCGCTGCCAGTACAACCACAAATATTGACCCGTATGCCAATTTTAAAGTGACGATGACTCCTGATCTCTTTTTTGGAGCCGCTGGGACCGATCAGGGTCAATTTACGGATGCTCATGGTATCGCCGTAGCGGCGGACGGAAGCGTGTATGTCACAGATACCAACAATAACCGCATCGAGCATTTTTCTGCCGATGGAAAATTCCTGAATGCCTGGGGAAGTGCCGGAGACGTTTCTTCTGGAAATGCTCCGGGAGGAACATTCAAGGAGCCCTGGGGAATTGCGGTCGGTCCGGATGGATCGATCTATGTAGCAGATACCTGGAACTATCGTATTCAAAAATTTAACGCAGATGGAACCTTTGTAACGATGTGGGGAAAAGCCGGTCAGGGAGAAACCCCTGATGCTTTCTGGGGTCCCCGCGGAATTGCCGTGGATCAAAAAGGGAATGTTTACGTTACTGATACAGGCAATAAAAGGGTTGTCGTCTTCGATTCGACAGGAAACCCGATCACCGAGTTTGGCAGCTATGGTATGGACTCCGGTCAATTTGACGAACCAGTGGGTATAGCCGTAGATAAAAATGGGGATGTCTATGTAGCGGATACCTGGAACAAACGGATTCAGGTTTTCACTCCAGATGCCACCGGAAAGAATTTTACTTTTACACGTTCGTGGGATGTCACTGCCTGGGATAGTCAATCCACGGAGAATAAACCATTCCTGGCTGTGGATAATGCCGGGCATGTATTTATCACTGATTCCGTAGGGTTTAGAGTGATCGAATTCACAAGTGATGGGCAGATAATTCACACTTGGGGTCAATACTCCAGTGGTATCGACGGTTTTGGAAACCCTGCGGGTATTACCGTGGACAGCGGCGGACACCTTTGGGTCATGGATTCGGCTAATAGCTTTGCCCTGCGCTTTACCTTACAAAATCAAGTGACCCTCAATGCAGACGAAATTCCTGCAATTCCAACTGCCAACATGACATTAAGTTTCGACCCGTCCAGCAATCAACTCGTGGATAGCGCCAATACGGCATATTATAGTTTGGATACGACCAACAAAATCTGGGTCCCCATTGTTCCACCGGCTATCTCGCAAATGTTTACCGAACCCCTTTCACCATTTCAGGATTTGACATCTAGCTGGTACCTTAGAACCAAAGAAGGTACAGTGGTGTACCATTGGGATGCAGCCTCACTCACCTGGGTGATTCTGGCACCGGTAGACAGCACAAAAACGAATTAAAAAAGAGAGGCTTGCCAGGTTTTTCCCCGACAAGCCTCTCTTTTTATTTACTACCTTAAGCGTTCTTCTTTTCATCAACCAAAAAACGACTCAATATAAAACTGACGATGCTTACGATCACGGCACCCAAGAAAGCATACCAAAAACCTTGCTGTGGAATGGTGAATCCGATTTGAAAAGCCTGACCAATCCAACCCGCAATTAAGAAGAGAAGCGTATTTACGATCAACGTTCCCAACCCAAGCGTAAGGATCAAAAACGGGCAGCTGGCCACCATCAAAACAGGCCGGAGTAAGGCATTTACCAGGCCAAAAATGAGTCCCATGGCTAAAAAGGCATACCACTGGTTGTTTTGCATAATGATGTGGCTGGAAAGCAGAGTAACGGCTATGTACAAAGAAACTGCATTAATGAGGATGCGAAGCACGAATTTTCCCATAAATCGGTCCTTTCAAATTTACTCTATATACGAAACTTATTCCAGACAGGTTGCGGATAGTATAATCCTATCCCGGAACCACAGATAAGGTATTTTCCATCCAGATCAGCGTGTTGAGTTCCACCATTCCCGCTGATTGGAAAGAAGAAACAGCTCGCTGCGCTGGGTAATTGACCTGAATTTTCTTGGGGAAGAGTGCTCGATGAGCAATAAAGGACACTAACGGGGGAATTATGGTTTCTTCATAAGCTGGTGAAGTGGCCAACCAAAGAAAATCCTGAAAGGGATTAATGCCTTCGAGCGTTGCCAGACCCAGCAGGTGGTCGTTTTCGACACCTTCCAAAAACTGAAGGGATTCAGAGTTCAACCAACGATTGAAAGAATTCAGAAAACCTGGCTCGTATTTCGAAAGCTGAAATGGGAGGAACCAGGTAACTTTTTCCGGATAGAGTTCTTCAAGCCATTTCTTTTGCTGAATCCAGTTTTCTTTTTTTCTTCTTTGAATATGAATTGAAGGATTGTTTTTATGAGGAACGAACTCGGGCCGCTGGTCAAATCCCCAACTGGTACGGCGCGTCATTTCGTAAAATCCAAGCGATTGGTAGAGATGAATCGCAGTTGGGTTATCCTCACGAACCTGCAAGATCACGGAACTGCCGTTATGTTCGCGAACATGCTGCAGCGCGCGTGAAGTCAGCTTTCTGCCAATGCCCTGCCCGCGGAATTTTGGATCAACTGCCACGTTGGCAATGAAATAGATATTTTTATCTTTTTTTTGTAGGTAAATCAGCGTTATATTTCCGATAATTTGCTTATTTTCTACGTAAACATAACCATGAAAAGGCACTGGAGATGTCTCTGGAGCGCTTGCATCCAGATAGTATGGATCACCCTCGCGTCCAATGCGGCGCATATTACGCAAATAAGCCCTGCCTTCCGCATCCATATGTTCCGCAAAACATTGTTCGACCAGGTCGGTAACCGCTGTGAGGTCTATCCGCAAATGAATTGGACGAATATGCGCGTCATTGGGGAGGGTTGAGAGGGACATATCAGACATTTTACACCCACTGCTATTTCAAATAGAATAATTTAATTTGAAACCTGACTGATTAACCGATTCCTAATTAAAAATTGTTTCATTATTCAGACGTTGTTAGCCTTTTTTTGCAGTCAACATGAAGCTGATTGTATTTTTATACTCAGATGCAGGTTACTTCAACCTTGTCAACTGTCTGCAAACTGATCAATTTCTACTTCAGTTTCGTTTTCACCAGGAGAACCAAAACCTAGCAGAAATCGTAACCTAAAGGAAAATCTGTAAATGCCGCGACTGAGATTGCTTCACCCTGCACCGAACGCAGGGTTCGCAATGACAAAGAATGGCAGGAATTGACAAATTATTACTAGATTTAACGTTTCTGAGGTACAAATTCACAAATTTTGCCTTTCGTGAGTAGATTCTACATTTCCAACTCACTGATTATCGTCTCACATCTTCATCGTTTCTGAGAAGTAATTTGCTTCAACCAACTCTGTCCATTCAGATAAATTCAATGGAATATACGATGAAAAAGAGGGAAGAACCTTGCGGATTTCACAGGCGAATTGCTGCGCCAGCCGGCGCACCGAAAAATGCGCGTTGGCGGCGGAGCGTAACTGGATAAAATGAAACATACTGCGCAAGTTAGTTGTGATCAAGAAGCGGCGATTAAACGCATTGGGTACCACATAAGCTGCCGCGTATGGAAAATCTGCTTCCAGTCGTCCATAGATCAAGCGTGCTTGAGCCATCGCTGCACAGAATAGCTCAGACTGGCCGGCAGAGACGATAGCTTTGGGCAGAGCATATCCCAAATGCGTGGTCAGATTCTGTGGGGTCAAAGTCATCATGCGGTGGCGTTTCACTTCGTAGAATGCGCCCTGATCGACTATAACGTCAAAAGTAAAGTTTGCATGTTCCAGTTCGCGCAGTGGTGCGGAGTGTAAATTTGGCATATCGAGTAAATTCTTTGCCAGAAGGACTTTTTCAGCGGCGGGGGCTCGTTGAACCCATGCCAAAGCATGCGTGTAGCTAATGCTCTGCGTTCTGTAAAGGTAAGCCGCCAGAATCCGATTTTCTGTATCCGGGTCAAACTGGATCAACCGGCACCATTCTGTATCAAGTGAAGGCGCAGGTAAATCAGTGAATTGTGAAGGAACACAGACAGCGCCTAAATATTCATCTGGTTCGGCATATTTCAGTAAAGTGGGAATGGACTGAATCGAACAGGCTTTGATTTCTGACCCGATACGGCGAACCTCGGCCAAAGGATGCGAAAGCATCTTGACCAGGGCATGTTCCAATGTCCTGGCGTTCGCGGTCATGCCAACATTTGCCAGAGCCGCAGAGGGGAGCACAAAACGGCAGTTGTCGATTGCCAGCGATCGAATACGGCGCTCCCAGGTGGAGGATTTCTCATAGGGCAGTTGTGGATTATCTTGAGCGAGTTGTTGAACTACAGGTGGAATGATGCTTTGGTAGGTGGATAAAAGTTTTTTGCAGGTTTCAACATAGTCAGGCAAAACTGGTGAGGAATTTATTTCTTCCGGGATGTAAAAAGCCTGAGCATCCCAGGTCTGGTAGCGTGTCGATTTCTCAGTATAAGAAGCCAGCCGGTTGGATTCCAGACATTCGCATGCCAGGCGGGAGATATTTTCAACTGCGATGTGCAAGACGGCGTGCTCAGCAACCGAGGAATGCCCATAACCAACGACCCATTTCTCGTTAAATTCAGCGCTTTTAGCTTCATTTAACTCTGAGGCAATTTGCTGAAAGGATTCTGGCGACCTCGAGGTTTTAGCAAAGGCCACTGCGATCGTTTCGGGCGAATATTTTTGCGGGTCAAGCAGGTAAATTCGACGTTCATTCACCATTCTTTGACATCTCCCGAGTTTCTTGAATATCCCGGTTCACTTGTTCGATGAGTTTGGTGGGGCTGGAAAATGCCTGCTCCGGGCGCAGGTATTCGATTAATTCCACTTTCAGGTTTTTACCATACAGGTCTTCATTCAAATCGAGTAAATATGGCTCGACCCGAGGATATTCCAGCGGGTTGGCGAAGGTCGGGCGGATACCAATATTTGTAACCGCTAGATAAGTTCTTCCTTCTACAATTCCGCGAGAGGCATAAACCCCTCGGCACGGCAGCAGCCGCTCGGGGGAGAGGTCAAGGTTAGCTGTAGGGAATCCCAGTTTATTTCCGCGATGCTCGCCATGAATTACCCGACCTTCCAGTGAATAGGGGCGGCCCAGCATGGCATTCGCTTGTTTGAGGCGCCCTTCCTGCAAGAGACTGCGAATTTGACTGGAAGAAATAATTTCACCATCTACTTTATAGGGCTGTACGACTTCAACAGCATACCCAAACAATTTGCCGAATTGCTGCAATGAATCCAGATCCCCGGCACGGTCGCGGCCCAGTGCAAAATTGAAACCGATTAGCAAGTGGGTCAGGTCAATCTTCTTCTTCAACAATTGCATAAAGTTCAACGCCGTCAGGTTCGCCACCTCAGTATCAAAGTGCAAGGTAATGACCTGATCGACACCTAATTCCTTGAGCAATGATTCGCGTTCCTGCGGCGAAGTGAGGGTGTGAGCTTGAGGGACGCGGCCAAAGAAAATTGCCGGATGCGGTTGAAAGGTGATTACGACTGCCGGTGAATGCTCGCGGTGGGCTTGTGCGACTAAATAGCGGATTAATTCCTGATGCCCGCGGTGGACGCCGTCAAAAGCGCCGATAGTGACCCAGGAATGATTTAAATTTAAATGGTCAAGCTCAGTGATTGCTGTCATGGGTTTATTATACAAAAAATTCTAATTTAATCAGAGCCCCCTCGCATTTGCGAGGGGGAAGTGTTTAAGAGAAAAACACTTTCTTGGGCTGCCATTCGTTTGTGGCTTCGTCCAATTCCAGCAAGGCAACCAATTCTCCTTGTTCGCTGATTCCACGAGCTCTTTTACCCAATGGAGACTCAGCAGGAACACGATTGCCATGACGAACAGCTTCCATCTGTTCAACGTTCAATTCAAGGGCTGGCCAATCAGAAAGAGCTTCTGCTGCGGGGATTAGATACTGGTACCAGGTCCCGTCCGTGAAGGCTTCGTTGAGTTTACGCAAAGGAACTGCGTCTCGCAGGGTAAATTTACCGCTCTTGGTGCGGCGCAAACCGGTCAAAGTAGCTCCACAGCCCAGTCGTTCGCCAAGGTCATTGGCTAATGAACGCACATAAGTACCGGAAGAGCAAAAAATATCGATGACGACTTCAGGCGGTGCCCACTCCAGCAATTCGAGTGAATACACACTGATAATGCGGGGAGCCAGATCCACCTCTTCTCCTTCGCGGGCCATTTCATAGGCTTTGCGGCCCTGTACCTTAACGGCAGAGTAGGGAGGAGGAACCTGTTCAATGTCTCCAATGAACGTTTTCAATTCTTTTTCGAATTGTTCTTCGGTGATCGTCACAGGGGCAGTCGAAGTCTGCTTGCCATCTTCGTCGTAAGTATCTGTTGTTTTACCGAGAGTAATGACAGCCTGGTAGCGCTTATCTGATGCTGAGACATATTCACTTAAGCGAACCGCAGGGCCAACGAGAACGATCAGGACGCCAGAGGCGCGAGGATCCAACGTGCCCGTATGGCCTGCACGGCGAATATTCGTACCTTTGCGAATGACCTGTACCACATCATGCGAAGTCAATCCCACTGGCTTATCAATAACCAGCACCCCTGAAATGGCATTTTTCATATTGAAATTATCTTCAAAAGTCATAATTTTACTCCGTAAGAAATCATCCTACCCTTCAGGAGGGAGAAACTAAGCGAGGGTTATTGCTTCGCCAGAAGGTTTGTTCTCACTAATTTTAATCTGTTTAAGAAAAATTCGGGTAGCACCCAGTACAAGGTTTTGAACTTCCTCGAGAGTGCCGCTGATTTCTGCTCCAGAGGCAGCAGGGTGGCCGCCGCCGCCGAAAGATACTGCTAGATTTGAAATATCCAATCCGGCTCGAGCCCTCCAACTTACTTTTACTGCGTCCGGTTTTTGCTCGATGAAAAGTACAGCTATGTCCAAAGGATCAATGCTCGAGAGGACATTCGTCAGGTCTGCATCGTCGTCACCCGTATAGCCAGAGCTTTTTCGATCTTGAAGAGTGAGGGAAGTCCAGACAAGACCGTCTTCATGCTGCATGCGCGAAAGCGCATAACCCCAATAACTTGTCGCTGCAAAACTGCGGCTGAGGAGTGCTTTGTTATACAACTCAGTGATATTCGCACCGCGGTCAATCAAATCAGCAGCCAGACGCAGAGAACTGGCCGAAGTGTTGGTGGTACGAAAACCAATAGAATCGCTGAGAATACCAGTCATTAAAGCACGGGCAACTTCCCGCGTAACCGGCAATCCCCATGCGCGGGCTTTTTCGGCAATGATCGCTGAAGTGGCTACCGCGTCCGGGCAAACGTAATTCAGTTCAGCAAAGTTTTCATTGGTGATGTGATGATCGATGGCCAGGCCGATGGGCTTTCCTTCAAAAACACTCCCGGTACGCTTCAGGTCAGAACAATCGACAACGATATAAAGATCACAATCATGGTCTAATTTATTTTTGATCAGGCTGCTGCCATCTAGGTGGCGAAAAGTGTTGGAAACTCCGTCTCGTGAAATGAGTTGAACCTCTTTACCTGCAGCGATGAGAGACAGACCTAATCCCAGCAATGAACCAATGGCATCACCATCTGGCCGTATATGCGTGGTAATACCGATTTTTTGTGCATTTTTCAAACGGTTTCGAATTTTTTCGTCTACCATACCAATATTAATCTCTTTTACTTTTTCTCCGTGTGAATTGTAGCAATCAATCTTTCGATGTGATCTGCTCTTTCAGGAGTAACATCCCAATGAAAGCGCAGGCGGGGAAAAGCTCTCAATTCGATTTTCTCAGAAAGCGATTTGCGCAGGAAACCTGAGGCATTTTCCAAAGCTTGAATCACTTCCTTTGAACGGGCGATTCCTTCAATAGCAGAAACGTAAATTTCTGCATAGGATAATTCCCGGTCTACTTTTACTTCTGTGATCGAAATTCCTTCCAGGCGAGGATCGTGAATTTCGCCCTTAACAACCATTTCTGAAAGTTCCTGGCGAATTCGATCATTTATTCGTTTTAACCTCAAAGATGAGGGCATGATTCACTCCTTTCCTGTCCGTTGTCAGAGATTATTTAGCTGTTTTTTCCAGGATATAGCATTCGAGAGTATCGCCTTCGGCAATCTCATTATACCCTTTAAGTGAAATACCACATTCGAACCCCTGACGCACTTCTTTTACATCATCTTTTTCATGTTTCAAAGAAGAGACTTCGCCTTCAAAAACTTTTGTTCCGTTGCGCGTGACACGGATTTTGCCATTGCGGCGTAATTCACCTTCAGTAACACGGCAGCCGGCAATTGTGCCCACTTTGTTAATCTTGAAGATGGCTCTGACTGAAGCGGTGCCGATATGGACTTCCTTGACTTCGGGTTCAAGCATGCCTTTGAGTGCTTTTTCGATATCTTCTGTCATACGGTAAATAATATCGTATGAACGAACCGACACGCCTTCCCCATCAGCCAGGTTTTTGGCGGCGTTATCTGTCTGTACATTGAAGCCAATAACGATTGCATTGGATGCGGCAGCCAGCATGATATCGTTTTCAGTGATATTACCGGTCTCAGCCTGCAAAATATTTATTTTTATTTCACCCCCGCTAAGTTCGTTCAGGGAATTAACGATCGGTTCCAATGAACCTTGAACATCTGCTTTGATCACAAGGGGTAATTCGCGAACTTCGCCAGCCTGGAATTTCTCAAATAATTGTTCGAGGGTTGCCTTTGGAGCGGCGATGGCATTTTCAGCTTTTTGCGCCTTGCTGGTATCGATCATGGCGCGGGCTTCCTTTTCATTGGCGACGACCTGGAACACTTCGCCTGCAGAAGGAACATCACCCAAACCAAGGACTTGTACAGGGGTAGAGGGTCCGGCACTCTTGATCTTGTGACCGCGATAATCGAACATGGCGCGTAATTTACCATAGGTATTCCCGGCCAAGACGGTATCGCCTTCCTGCAGGGTTCCATTCTGAACCAGTAAGGTCGCCAACGTTCCCTTTGATTTATCCAATTGGGCTTCAATCACGGTTCCGATCACTTTTCCGTGTGGATTGGCGAGAATTTCCATGTTGTCAGAGACCAGCAGGATTGCTTCAAGCAGGTCGTCCAAACCTTTTCTCAACTTGGCTGAAACCGGGACGATCAGGGTATTGCCTTCCCATTCGTCCGAGACCAAACCTGCATCAGCGAGTTGGTGTTTGACATAATCGATGTTGGCATCAGGACGGTCAATTTTGTTGAGGGCGACGATAATGGGAACCCGGGCAGCGCGAGCGTGCGCGATGGCTTCACGGGTTTGCGGCATGACACCGTCGGTCGCAGCAACGACCAGGATGACGACATCCGCTCCCTGAGCCCCCCGGGCGCGCATCGCAGTAAAAGCGGCATGACCAGGAGTATCCAAAAAAGTGAGCAGGCGGTTTTTATGTTCAACCTGGTAGGCACCGATATGCTGGGTAATTCCCCCGGCTTCTCCCCCGGCAACATTTGTATTCCGAATGGCATCCAGTAAGGTTGTCTTGCCATGATCGACATGACCAAGAATGGTCACAACGGGTGGACGCCCGATGAGTTTTTTAGGATCTTCATTCATAATCGATTTACGCCAAAGGGGAATCTCACCTTCTTCTTCCACTTTGGTCGTGTCGATCGTTTGTTCCTGAACAGCTTCAAAACCAAATTCAGAAGCGACAATGGCCGCAGTATCAAAATCAATCATCTGATTGATATTGGCCATAACACCATTTGACATTAATATTTTAATTACTTGAATGGGGCTGGCTTCCATCTTTTGAGCCAGGTCGCGGACCGTAATATTTACAGGAAATTCAATCTTTTTTTGCCCATCATCGCTCATAATACACCTCCAAAAAATGTTCCCCCAGGTTACATAATCCTTTCGGATAGAAATCTTTCGATTCTGGCTAAAAAACAATCTGTCGGTGTCACGAGCAACTCTGAGTCAAATCAAAGATTCATGCTGCGTTCCTCATTGTTTTATTCTCTGCAGACGAATTATCCAAGAGCTGGGATTCGTCGGGTAAAGTCTGAGAAAAAGCCAGTAATGTTTGTTTGTCTTCAATCGAAAGCTCAGTTTTCAAGGCATGGGAGACAGGCCCTTTGACTGCCTTTTCCCAGCAAGAACGAACTCCGTGAATGTAAGCTCCCCGACCGGGAGCCTTTCCCGTCAGATCGACCTTGACGCCTTCTGCAGTTCGAACGATGCGGATCAATGTTTTTTTTGGTAACACTGCCTGACATCCGATGCAGGTGCGCTGAGGTACGTGTTTCGTTCGTTTTTGCGCTTGTTTAGCCACCTATCTTTCTCTCTATTTTTTCGTTAATTATCCCAATCCCAGCCTTCATCACCGCGTTTATGCTTCTTGGTCACAACGGTCAAGTCACGGTCAGGGTCGTAGGTAACTTCAACATGTTTACTCTTCTTCTTCCCTTTTTTCTTATCGTCCTTATTGCCTTCATCATCTTCGTCTTCGGCGGATACATTTTCAAGGACTTCGGGACGCAACGTGAAGATCTCTTCCAGAGAAGGTTCTTCTTCGGGAAATTCTTCTGTTATAGGGGCTTCGGTTTCCACACTGGTGGACGGTTCTTCAACAACTGTTTCAACCTCAAGTTCCTGAGGTTGGACAGATTCCGCTTCTGGCACAATTTCTTCAGCTGCAGATTCTTCCTGAACAGCTGTTTCTTCTGCAGCAGCGGCGGCTTCAGCCACAGTCTGGGCTTCGAACGCAGCCATCAGGACATTAATAGCATCCATGGCCTTGGGACCAATTCCCTGTAAACGTAAAATGTTATCGGGATCTGCTTTCATCTGGATGGCCAAATCACCGGCAGTCGCAAAACCAGCTTCTTGCAGCGTGTAAGCCACATGTTCAGGTAAACCACTATCCAGGATATTCGTTTCAAAGGCGCTAACCGGGATACCCTTCTTCAATTCGACGAAGCGGTCTTCCTCAGCCTTCTTTTGTTCTGCAGTCTTGGTGGTCGCCTTCTTTTCAATGCGATCGACGAATTTTGCCATGAAGTCAAATTCTTCAGGGGTCAATGGGCGGCCATCTGCTTTGCGGGCCAGTAATTCTTCCACTCTGGCGATATTCTCATTTTCAAGCTCGCCGATACTGGCAAACGAAGCATCATTCTGCAGTTTGGACAATGTGTCCGATGCTGCTTCAGGCAGACTCTTGATATCGATACGCCAACTGGTGAGCTTGGCAGCCAGACGGGCGTTTTGCCCATCCCGGCCAATAGCCAGGCTGAGTTGATCTTCGGGAACGACCACAGTGGCAGTTTTTCCTCCACCACTTTTTTGTTCATTCAGATAGACGCCATTCACACGAGCAGGACTGATGGCTTTTGCAATAAAAATTGCCGGGTCAGCATTCCACTCTATCACATCAATTTTTTCATCGTGCAATTCCTTGACGATGGCTTGAATACGGACACCGCGAATTCCTACGCAAGCGCCGACGGGATCGATTCCCTGTTGGGTGGCAGAGACTGCCACTTTGGCGCGTTCGCCTGGCTCGCGGGCAATGGAACGGATTTCAACGATGCCATGAAAGATTTCAGGTACTTCATTTTCAAGCAAACGCCGTAAAAAATTCCGGTGTGTACGTGAAAGGATGATTTGCGGCCCGCGTTGATTATCTTTTACTTCCGAGACAAGGGAGCGCACACGCTCGTGAATATGAAAACGCTCGCCCTGGATCATTTCTTTACGGGGCATGCTGGCTTCAGCTTTCATTTCCAGACCAATTGTGAGCCCCATAGGGCCAACAGCCTGGACAACGCCGCTGACGATTTCTCCCAGTTGTTTTTCGTAAAAAGTAAGCTGAGCTTGACGTTCAGCATCACGAATTCGTTGTTGGATCACCTGGCGGGCAGTTTGAGCTGCAACCCGGCCAAAATCAGCAGGAGTGGCATCCACCATCACCAGGCTGCCTAACTCAGCAACCGGGTCATATTTTTTTGCCTCAATCAGCGAAACCTCAGTTACGGGGTTTTCTACTTCATCAACTACTTCTTTTTCTGCAAAGATGGTGATCTTGCCGGTCTCGAGGTCGATGGAGGCCTCGACTTTGCGGGTCACATCCGTCTTGACAGAGCGGTTGTAGGCTGAAATGATAGCCGATTCGAGGGCCTTGACAATGATCTCTTTAGGGAGACCTTTTTCTTCGAGGACCTCATTGAATGCCAGAGTAAATTCGTTCTTCATGCCTTTTTCTCCACCTGATTGCAATAGTTACAGGTCAAATAATAAGAAAAGTGGGGGATGCCCACTTCTCGGTAACGACAACTTCGACTTCACTTGCTTTGTTATTTTATCATAGTGTCAAGTGAGATGCAAGCTTTCCAACGGCCTTCAACCATCCCTGACTGCGAATGAGAACGGTAAATTATTGTGATAAGGGAATCACAAACCGAAAAAAGATCTGACCGATCGATTATGCGGTAAAATTTAAAGCAACCAATTCAATCGTGAAAGAATAAGATGCGCTCTTCATCAGTTGATTACTATATTCTGGACACTTTGCGGAAAGAATCAGCCCATTTAACTTCACATGAAGTCTATATGCGGATTCAAAGCCAGTTACCGGCAGTCAACCTATCCACGGTATACCGTGCTCTGGAACGTTTGGTGAAGGCAGGAAAATTATCAGTCTCCGACATGGGAACCGGATCAGAGGTGTATGAGTCGGTGGGCGGGGAGATTCATCATCATCTTGTTTGCGAGAAATGTGGAAAAATAACCACAATCAGTCACGAAAAAGTAGGTCCTTTTTTTGAAAAACTGGAAAAGGATACCCAATTTAAAATTCTCACGAATCATCTAGTCCTTTTTGGCATATGCTCGGATTGTCAAAAAAAGGAAGAGGCTCTCAAAGAATGAGCAACAGGAGCTAAATTTTCTTGATTAATGAGGGGGTTTCGATACCAGGTTGATTGACAAGATTACTTACTGCATACCCGGCCATTAACTCAGACGGATATGGACGGAAAAACGCTTGCAGCTTTTCCATTGATGAAGAAGGATTCATCCAATCCCAGCAATTTGAATTATCCAGAATGACAGGCATACGTTCGTGAATCGGGCGTACCAGTTCATTGGGTTCACCTGTAATAATTGTGCAGGAGAGAATTTCCCCTTCCGGAGACTGCCATCGATCCCAAAGGCCGGCAAAGAAAAAAGGTTTCCTGTTCTTTAGATAGAAATAATGGGGAAGGGATGGCCGCCCAGCGGGAAATTTTTGCCATTCATAAAAACCATCTGCAAGGATAAGGCAGCGTCTTTTTTGAAAAGCCTCACGGAATGAAGGCTTTTCCAGCAAGGTCTCGCTTCGGGCATTGATCATTCGTGCACCGATTGCCAGATCCTTTGCCCAGGAGGGAATCAATCCCCAGCGCATCCATTCCACTTGGTGGGTGGAGAAATCGCGAACGACCATCACCGGCTGCGTCGGAGCTACGTTATAACGAGGAACAAAATCAACCGGTAAATCGTCTAGGTTGAGTTCTTCTTGATATTCATCAGGAGTAAGAGTGATGGTGTATCTTCCACACATGGTTATGCCTTCCTTTCGACCGCCGGGTTTCTCTGTTTACCGGCATGTTTATTTTAAATCATTATTATCAGGGGATGTTAATTATTACAGAAAAAAATGCAGCAAAGGTTCAAACGGGAGGAAGTATCACTACAATAAGAGTTTTTTTCAGGATTATCGTTGGTTTGCTGGCCGCTACTTCTGCAGAAAAACCTCCAGAACGCGGGATACCATATTCCATTATTGATCGGTTCAGTAATATATGCGCACAAATATAAACTGCGTAAACTGAAAAAGAATTAGGTTATAATTTTTTATTGTATTTAGAAACGAAAGGAATCATCAGGAGAACCTATGACAAAAATCAAAATGACTGCTTTGGTTGCTGTGACAGTGTTGATTTTGACCACGCTCTTAACAGCCTGCCAGACAGCGCTATCTACACAACAAGTTCAAGGAACAATGTCGGTTATCGTAAATGAGACGATCACTGCCATGCCGAGCGCTACTCAAGTTCCTACTATCGCTCCGACAAAAACTCCGCTGCCCACACCCACGACAGCGCCTATCAAATATGGACCGTCGAACTTTCCGGATAATGTGGACCCATTAACCGGGTTGACAGTGGCCGACCCTTCGATTTTAAATCGACGGCCGGTGATGATAAAAGTATCCAACCTGCCGCCATCTGGCAGACCCCACGCAGGGTTGTCGAAAGCGGATATCGTGTTCGATTATTCAACTGGTGAAGGTGGAAACCGATTCCTGGCTCTCTACTATGGGCAGGATGCTGATATGGTTGGCCCGATCCGCTCAGGGCGTTTCGTTGATCGATGGTTGGTGAGCATGTATCAAGGTGTTTTAGGAATGATGTATGCTTATGCACCTGAATACGCAAAAATTATCAATCAATTAGGTTATTCCCGGGTGATCAACGGCACTGAAAATACCTGCCCTGCAATTTGTAATAAGAACCTTGGCATCTCGGAAATTAGTTGGTTTGCCAATACTGCTGAGATGACAAAATATTACGACAAATCTGCCAGTGCACTCACTACCAAACCCACACTGGACGGAATGGTGTTTAATTCAGTTCCACCTGCGGGTGGAACTGCAGGGTCAGAATTGACGATGCATTTCGGCTTTGCCAATGAAGGTCAATGGAAGTACGATACTGCTTCGAAGAAATATTTGGCCTGGATCGATAATCGAATCGATCAAGAAACTTACACCATGATTCCGTGGGTGGATCGTACGACTAATGAGCAATTAGCGATTTCGAATGTGATTGTAATCTTCGCGAATTACACCACATTAAATGGCGACGATACAATGCATGAAATTTCGCTTGTTGGCACTTCCGGTAAAGCACTTTTTTTCCGTGACGGTCAGGTTTACACTGGTAAATGGAAAGGTGTCGATACAACCGGACCGATTCAATTCTTTGACGCGAACAACCAACCTTTCGAGCTGCAGCCAGGAAACAGTTGGATTTCGATTACTGGCGAGTCTTCGAGCGTGACTCAGGATACACCCGGTGTGTATAAAGTGACTTTCCTGAAACCATAGCAATTTTACTTGCAGAATCCCCGGTGAGCCGGGGATTTTTTGTTGTATTATTGACTCGTTATTCGTTTAAAAATTACTTGAATGATCTGGAGACTTTTCAATGAATATTCTCATTTTCAATTGCGGCAGCTCGTCACAGGGATTTAAGGTCTACCAGCAATCAGCGAGCGGTGAGTATCAAGAGATTGCTTTCGGTAAAGCTAAAAATATAGCCACCCAAACCAAGGCTAAATCTGTGATCGAATGGACTATTCGGGAAAAGACCGGCTCAAAAACGATAGAGCTGCCCGCGCATCGTTTTGCCGCCCAGGAAATACTGGCCTTGCTTAAAGAGAATGGAATTCAAATCGACGCGATCGGACACCGGTTTGTGCATGGAGGCACTCTATTCGATCAGACCGTGGAAATCGATAAAGTGGCGCTCGAAAACCTGAAAAAGTGCCTTCATTTTGCGCCAATCCACAACCCAAATTCCTACAGAGTCATCGAAGTTTGCCTGACGGCGCTGCCCGGAGTTCCACAATATGCTGTGTTTGACACCTCTTTTCATGCCCAGATGCCCGAAGAGTCGAAGAGGTACGCACTGCCCCAGCAGTTGGCTGATAAGTACGGATTTCGCAAGTATGGTTTTCACGGGCTCTCTTATCAATATGTTTCCGCAAAAACTGCCGATCTTCTCGGAAAGCCGCTTTCTTCGTTGAAACTGATTCTCTGTCACCTGGGGACCGGCGGTTCCAGTGTGTGTGCTGTGAAAGATGGAAAATCTTTGGATAATTCGATGGGCTTTTCGCCGCTTCCCGGGCTGGTGATGTCGACCCGCTGTGGTGATATCGATGCGGAAATAGTACTGGAGATGGTCAGGCAGGGGAATTCGCCGGATGAGGTCAGCCGAATTTTGAATAATCAATCAGGATTAATTGGCATGTCTCGTTTTTCTTCGAATTTAGCGGAAATAATCGAAGAAGCTGAAAAGGGAAATGCTGATTGCCAGACTGCATACGATGTGTATGTTCACCGCCTCAAAACATATCTGGGATCATATACCTGGCTGCTGAACGGTGCAGATGCTATCGTTTTCACGGATGACATCGGATTGAAATCCTGGAAGCTGCGCGAGCGGGTTTGCAGCGATGCTGAGAGCCTTGGTGTACGGTTGGATAAAGAAGCCAATCGAAATGCTCCCACCGATAAATCTTCCCGTATCAGTCTCGCCGATTCGAAAGTCGAGATTTGGGTGGTACCGACCGATGAAGAATTGGTCATTTTACAGGAAGTCGCCGGGTTGTTATTGCGTAAGCATAATCTGAATCACTAGCTCTCAAGTGCTTTGCCTGACTAAATCAAATTTCACGCTTGACTGTGAATGTATCAAAATCATGCGCCAGAATCGCCTCAGGGAAAAACTGCTGAGCTTCTGCAATGATGTCTTTATCACGGTAGCGCCGTGACAGGTGGGTGAGAAATAATTGTTTGGCGCCTATTTTTGCGGCGAACGAAGCTGACTGTTTGGCAGTAAGATGTGCAAACTCTTTGGCCATATCCGCTTCTTCTTCGAGATAGGTCGATTCGATTACGATTGCATCTACACCTTGTAGAATATCGACCAGGCTGTCGGTCTCACCCAGGTCGCCGAGTGCTGCCAGCCGTGTACCTGTACGCAGTTCGCCCATGACCATCTCTGGGGTAATCACGCGGCCGTCAGGGAGGGTCACGGTCTGACCGTTGACCAGCTCATGGCGCAACGGGCCGTTGGGAATCCCTAATGCTTCAGCTTTTTCAGCAAGGAAAGGGCGCCGGCTTTTTTCTTCGAAGAGATAACCGAGACAATCTGGGCTGCGGTGCTGCACTGGAAATGCCGAGATGGAGAAATCGGGACCTTCAAAGAATTTCCCCGTACTGACCGGGATCAATTGGATCGGCATGGGGGGGCGTCCGCCGCGTAAAACGACAGAATAGAGCAGGTCGTGGATGCGGTCAAGCGCTGCTGCGCCGCCGTAGATTTCAAGCTGGTCGATTGTTTCCCAGCGCATGAAGGTAGAAAGCAGACCGGCCAACCCGAGAATGTGGTCGAGATGTCCGTGGGTGATGAGGATGCGGTTCATGCGCTTGAACCCCAGACCGGATTGCAAAATCTGACGCTGGGTACCTTCACCGCAGTCCACCAGAAAGCGGTATTCATCGTGTTGAACCAGGTAAGCCGGCAAATTGCGTTTTGGCGAAGGAGCTGAAGCGGAGGTGCCGAGGAAAGTGATCTCGAACAAAGAGGACGTCCTTTCTAATCAATCACGTGCTGAGTGTTAGCTGGTGCCCTGTCAAACCTTACTCTATGATTTCCTTACATCGATGGTAAAGCAGAAGCACTACAACTGAAGGAATACTTTCATGTTTGACGAGGTACTATCATTCAAAAACATAAGGTGTGTTTCTATTCTTCAACCAATCGATCACCTTAAAAATACCCAGGAAGTTTAACGCCAATCCCAGCAAAATTCCGAAGACCCAATCGAGTGGACTGGCCAGGCTGCCGTGAATTACGAGATAGAAGAACCAGACTACAATGGGTAAGAAAAAGAAGTCTGCTGTCAACATCCCTGGGCTGTAGTGGGTTTTGCCTTTGATGTTGAATAAAAAAGTGTGAGCAATAAAATTTCCAAGTGAGACCAGGATCGTAGCGATCCCCAGCCACAGCACTTTACTGCCAAAGAAAGCGGCAAGGAAATAGAAGAGCCAGCCTGTGGTGACATTAATAATTAATGCGGTATTGGCGTTAAGCGGATATCGGTCCGGTTGATCGCTTGCAAACATCACTTTGTTCATCATTCTGGGAAAGTTCCCGGGCAGATGATATTCCTCAAATTGGTGTAGGAACAGCGAAATCAGGCTGAGCCAAAGCAATAAAGTAAGAGAGTTGAATCGATTGAATAGCACGTAAATGCCGGTAATCAATGCCAGTACCAGGCCAACATCAAACCAATGCCGTCTGAGAAAGCTCAATTTTTTCTCCTATTTCGCGGATGAAAGCCCACAAGTATTTTACCCTAACTTTCTATGCAGTGAAAAAGTCGAACTGGTATAAAAGTTGCAATAAACAAGGGAAGATTGGTTTGTACACCGCGGCTGGCTGGCATTAAAATGGATATAAACCAATGAGGAGAATATACAATGGAATTGCAAACAGTCAAAATTGAAAAACCGGACGAAATCAATTTCATTCTGGGTCAGTCGCATTTTATTAAGACCGTGGAAGATATCCATGAAGCCATGATAAATTCAGTACCAGGCATCAAGTTCGGTGTCGCCTTTTGTGAGGCCTCAGGTGCCTGCCTGGTGCGCTTTTCTGGTACGGATGAAGCAATGATCGAACTGGCAAAGAAGAATGCTGTCAAGCTGGCAGCCGGTCATAGTTTTATCCTCTTTCTGGGTGAAGGATTTTACCCTATCAATGTGTTGAATGCGGTAAAGAACCTGCCTGAAGTGTGCCATGTCTTTTGCGCCACAGCCAATGAGGTGGAAGTGATCATTGCCGATACCGGGCACAGCCGCGGAATTTTGGGCATATGCGACGGCGAGAGCCCCAAAGGTGTCGAAGATGAGGCAGGAATTCACTGGCGCAAAGATTTCTTACGAAAAATCGGTTATAAAGCTGCCTGAGCGAAAACCAGGTAGGAAATTTGGTTGGTGGAGGAATCAGATGAAGAAAATTATCCCTATTGTGGTTATTTTGAGCATGCTTTTGGCCGGTTGTGGTGCGCTTACCGGAGGGAACGACAAATCGGTGAGCGACGCAGAAATGGCCACACGCGTTGCCCAGTTACTGTCGACGATGACGACTCCAACAATGGAAATTGAATTCCCGGATACGCCAACCTCTCTGCCACCAATCCTTGTAGTCACCGCAACGCCGGCGGAAGCCACAGCTACGCAGGTAGTCGCCGGAGAAACTGCGACCAATCCCCCTGCAGCGACTGCGACAGAATCACCCGCAGCCACTGAAGTTCCAGCTACTCAAGGACCGACCGCGACAGCGATTCCCCCTACTGCCACTGTTACGCCTCCATCCACGGACCCGTCAGTGTCTTTGGGAACTCCAACCGGAGCCGATACGATGGACAGCGCGGCAAACTGGACCTGGCCGACCGGCGCGGATCAATACCTGAATGTCGCTTTTAACAGCGGATACATGCAGATGACCGGTCTGACGAGCCTGGCGGGTTGGCGCGTACCGCTGATCAACCAGCAGGTCAACACCTACATCGAATTGACCGCAAATTCAGCTTCATGCCAGGGCAAAGATAGCTACGGGATCATCTTTAGAATACCAGTGTTCAAAGATCCCTCGCAGGGTTACTTATTCGAAGTCACCTGCGACGGCTATTACCGCTTGTGGAAGTGGGACGGCAAGGCTTCGACCAACGGATTGGCAACCACTCTGGTAGGCTGGGCACAAAGTGCAGCTATTCAGAAAGGCGCCAATCAAAGCAACCGTCTCGGAGTCATGGCCAAAGGGAACACTTTCACGCTGTACATGAACGGCGTGCAATTGGCCTCAGCCTCGGATTCTTCCTTCGGAGCGGGTTTCTTCGGTGTCTTTGTACGCTCGGCTGAAACGCCGGATTACACAGTCGATTTCGACGCCATGAAGTACTGGGAAAATCCCTGAAATTGAGTAAGATCAATTCCGCCTGCCTCAAAAGGGCAGGCTTTTTGGTTAATTTGCCCAGAATGATTTAAAATGAGGCATATCATTTTTAGATGAGGTCGACAATGAAAAGTTTTCGTAAAGAACTATGGATGAATTTACCGCAGCGTGTTGGCTTTGTGAATATCACCGACGAGGTAATGCAAGCAGTGCGCGAAAGCGGTGTGAAGGAAGGACTGGTGCTGGTCAATTCCATGCATATTACGGCATCGGTGTTCATCAATGATGACGAGCCGGGGCTGCTGCACGATTACGATGTCTGGCTGGAAAAGCTGGCTCCCCACGCACCGATCGCCCAGTACAATCACAATTTCACCGGCGAGGATAACGCTGATGCCCATATGAAGCGCCAGGTCATGGGGCGTGAGGTTGTGGCTGCCATCACGCAGGGGCAGCTTGACTTTGGCCCGTGGGAGCAGATCTTCTATGGGGAGTTCGACGGCCAGCGCCGCAAACGGGTGCTGATCAAGGTGATCGGGGAGTAAGCAATCCTTTTTTTAGACTTAATTAACACACATTTGTTCAGTAGGTTTTCAGACTAACAACCGCGCCGCCTGTACTGACAGTTCGAATAACAAGCGTCTTTCATCCGCGCGGTTCAACCACCCGCGTTTATCCCAGCCTTCGGGAACTACCAGATCGCCGCCGTAAACCACTTCGCCGATCATCACCTCGCGGAATTGCGCCACGGCAAACAGTGCGGATGCTTCCATCTCGACCACGCTGCAGCCCTCGGCAACCCTGGCCGCGCGTTTTCCCTTCGTCTCGCGGTACAGACCATCCGTCGTCCAGGCTTTGCCCAGACGGTAATTGACTCCCGCCTCTTTGAACACGCTGATCAATGCCTGCGTTACCCGCGGATGCGGATCCACTTCGCGGGAGGGCGGCAAGTAATGGTAGGAAGTGCCTTCGTCGCGCACCGCACCGGTCAAGATCACCGGGTGACCGACCGCGATCTCTTTATCCAGCACGCCGCAACCGCCGCACACCACAAACCGTGTTACCCCCATTGCGATCAGTTCTTCCATATAAGCGGCTGCCAGAGGCGCCCCCACCCCCGGATGCATAACCGTAACAGGTTTACCTCCGTTTGAGTACACATAGATTGGATTCGGCCCCATTTCAGAGGTCAGATGGTGCACGATTGATAACTCTCCATGTTCGGTCAATTTCTTAAGCACCTCAGGGAAAAAACACAGCACGGCAATATTCGGCAGGCTGCCTCCACTTTGGGTATTGAATACCTCCGGAGTATGGATGGAGCTGCGGTCGGGATCGAACTCTAAAATTGGAGCGTCTGCATTCATGGTTCACCTCTATTTAATAGACGCCACATACTCGGCGCCGAATTTTGTTTCGAATTCTCTCAGGGCATCTCGGGCAATCTTACGGGCTGCCGGCGTATCTCGCATCAGGATGCGTCTGGCACACGCTACGGATTCAGCACGCAGGTCTGGCCGGAATTTGGCGGTGTTGCGCAGCGCCCAGTTGACCGCCTTCCATACAAAATTGCGCTCGTCGTCTGCAGCCGCTTCGATCAGCGCAAAAAAGGGACGCACTTCCGCATCCGGAATGTCTTTGCGGTGAATCACCAGTGCAGCCATGCTGGCAAAAGCAGCCCGCCTTATGAATTCTTCTTCGCGCCTCGCCCACTCGGGGATCACTTGCAGGATGAAAGGTGTGTGGATGAAAAGTTCATCAGTCACTTCGTCGCAGATATCCCAGGACTCGAACTCGCTGACCCATTGTTCCATCTGAGCCCGTGTCACCTGCTTGGGGTCGTCCACCACCGCTGCCAGGATGCGCGCCTCGTGAATACCCGAAGCCCATAACTGCGCAGCGAGTTCGTGGCTGGTGATCCCTTTGGCCAGCTTGCGGATATCGGTCACTGAAACGCCAAGCTGCACCCCGCCGCGGATGGCGAAATGCTGCTGCCCGGCGACGTTTTCTGGTTTTCCCAGAGCAGTCAGTTGGGCGATCAATTGTTCATAAGTTGGGGTTGGGGTCATAGCCTATCCATTCGATGGAGTCGATCCCGGCAAAGCGCTCAGCCATTGTTGCCAGCGCCTGCGAGTTATTATCGATCAAAATAAAATGACGGTCTGATTCCAGACAGGCCGCTCCGGTCGTACCGCTGCCTGCGAAGAAATCCATCACCAAATCCCTAGGGTTGGATGAAGCCAGAATGATGCGCCGCAGGATTCCCAGCGGTTTCTGGGTGGGGTAGCCAGTCTTCTCTTTGCCGTTGGTTGGCACGATCGTGTGCCACCAGGTATCCGTAGGCAGCTTGCCGCGGGCTGCTTTCTCCGGTCCTACCAGACCCGGTGCCATATAGGGAATGCGCTCGATGGCTTCGTAATTGAAGGTGTACTTCTGCGGGTTTTTGGCATACCACAGGATGTTATCGTGTTTGGCCGGCCACTTTTTCTTCGTGCGTGCTCCGTAATCGTAAGCCCAGATGATCTCATTGAGAAAACTCTCCCGCCCGAAGATCTGGTCAAGGAGCACCTTGCAATAATGCACTTCGCGGTAATCGATGTGAAAATACAGACTGCCGTTTGGTTTCAACACCCGCCTGGCTTCACCCAAGCGCGGTTCCAGAAAAGCCGGCAGATCGGCGAAAAGATCTGTGTAAGCCTTCGAACCCAGCTTTATTGTCTGGTAGCGTTTCCCGGCAAAGCCGGTGCGGTCGCCGTTTGCGTCGCTTTCCGTCCGGATCTGGGTGCGCGCCTGAGTATGCCCTGTGTTGAACGGGGGATCGATATAGATCAAGTCTACCGATTCAGCAGGCAGTTCGCGCAAGGTGATTAAGTTATCGGCAAAGTAGATGCGATTATTGAGCATGAAGTAATTTTAGCAGAAGATGCAATGAAGCGGATCGTTTATTTGAGGCCGCTCAGCTTATTGGAAGTAAGGCCGTAAACGACAAGCAATACAGCAAAGATCAACCCGCTGATCAATGGATCGATGATATTGAAGATCAGAAGCACAGCCAATACAGCGCCCATGCCTAAAAACAGATACGTTAATTTTTTCTGATCCATTGAATCTCCCTGAACGTTGATCGAGTTGGAATCTGGTATTTTTGAGGTAACTCTGAGGAGTATTATAGCCGATCCAGCTCAATCCATGCGGCGGATGGCCGGGTGAACGAGGGCCAGCAGAGCGAAAGCTGAGACCAAGATACCGCAAACGACGAAGACCACAGCCGGGCCGTAGAGATCGGTTGCCCAGCCTGCGACAGCGTAGCCAATTGGGATCAGGGCAAATGAACCCAGGTAATCGATGCTGGAGACTCGACCCAGCAGGTTGGGGGGGACCAGTTCCTGCATCGAATTCGTCCAGATCAGGCCAAAGGTAGTCGACCCTGCGCCGATAATCGTTGCCACAATGAGAGAGACAACGAAGTTCTTCTGCAGACCCAAAACCATGATGCCGAGTCCAATGATGAACCAGGCCAGGAAAGCGACCGGTCCGCGCTTGCGCAGCTTCTTCCAGTGACCCATGATCAAGGCCGTGATGACAGCACCGACCGAAATGGCTGAATATAGGAACCCCATACTTTTTACATCCATGTGCCAGGCATCTTTAATCAGGAATGGCAGGCTGGTGGAAATCGCACCTGCTTCCATCATGTTCGCTAAAGCGGCGACAGAAATGGTTACCCAAAGCCAGGGGGAAGCGAGCACGGTCCTGAGTCCAACCAATATATCTTCCCAGACATTCGGTTTGGATGTGGTTTCAGGCGGCAGCGGAAGGGGAATTTTGGCATGTAGTAAAGGTACGAGAGCACCTGCAGAAATGAAAAATGACAGCGCATCCAGACCAAAGGTGACGGGTGTACCGCCGGAGGCTACCAGTAATGCGGCAACGGAAGGGCCGACGATGCCGGTGATTTCGCGGCTGACAGTTGTCAGAGAATTCGCGCTGGGGAGATCCTCCTTGGCATTGAGCTGCGGGAAGACGGCGATATAGGCTGGTTCAAAGAACGAACTGACCAGGCCAAAAAGGGCACTAACAATGAAAATCTCCCAGACAGTGAGTAAGTTAAGGGCAGCTAATATGGCAACACCTGCGACCATTACTCCGCGCAGCAAGTCAGCCCAAAACATCACCCATTGACGGGGCAGCCGATCTACAATGACTCCGCCGAATAGCATGAAGAGAAGCATCGGGATCATCGAAGCGATGTTGATTGTTCCCATAGCCAAGGCTGACCCGGTTTTTTCGAGCACCCACCAGGAGAGCGCAATGCGGTAAAAGCTATCTCCAAGCCGGGAAATGGTCTGCCCAGACCACAAGAATGCAAAGAGGCGGTTGTTCAATGCGCGCCACATAGACATACCAAAATTTTCTGAAAAACAATGGATTAATATCCGCCGCTAATTTGTGAAGATAAATAAAACCGCACTCGAAAGTGCGGTCTCATTTTTCTCAGCTTATTTGCCGAGAATTTTATACATTCCTGTTCCACACACAGAGCATTTGCCCTTTAAAGCTTTTCGGCCATTTTTCATAGTGACTTCTTCAGTCTTGACCATTTCTGTTTTTTTCTTGCATTTCATACAATATGCAACTTCCGCCATTTAAACCTCCTTTTTTTGTCAAGGCAGATTAATGGGAGCTAATCTCCCAATTACAAAGATTATAGCATATGAAAAACCGATTCTTAGTATGTATTTTTTATATTACGG
>Ga0224522_1000033_pt1 | contig 90718 bp, 74 predicted proteins | sample CFST25metaG_FD_182733 | JGI IMG/M metagenome (GOLD analysis project Ga0224522, IMG submission 182733) | Peat soil microbial communities from Stordalen Mire, Sweden - C.F.S.T25 | ecosystem: Environmental > Terrestrial > Soil > Wetlands > Peat | place: Sweden: Norrbotten County, Stordalen Mire...
CGACTTCGTCCCGCTTTTCGGGACTATGTCGGTCGAAGGCCGAAGACAATCTCCAATCTTTGTTATAATTTTTAAAATTAAGCTCTTTCTGTACCATATTAATAAAAAGATGTGTATAAAGATTAGCCGCTTTGAGGGATCCCCGAAAGGGGGACTAAAACTGTGAAGCAAAGTAAAATTTCTTCAAAGTCAGAGTATTAACTCCCCTTTTCGGGGGGCAGGGATCATAGCCGTCGACCTAAGCTTTGGGGATGAATGAGATACTGCATAAAAAAGTTTCCCCCGGCCAAAAGCGGGGCAGGCTCTCCTTTTGAAGCTAATCTTTATACATATCTTAAGGGGTTGGTAGCAAATATTGAGCTTACTATTAATAAATGAACTATTTAGATAAGGATAGTTACTTCCTGTAGAGATTCCTCGCTGGCGCTCGGAATGACATGGCAATTAGGTGTTTATGGGGACAGAAGTGGCGATTCGCAGGTTAATCTCTGACTTAAACGACAATCGGTTACTCGAATCGCCACTTCTGCCCCCCTTGTGCTCCTCAAAGAAATTGTCATCCCGCGCGCCAGCGAGGGATCTCCTTATCCTATAACAGTACTATCAAAAACAGACCTTCAACGAACATTCATTAAATTTTGTACACTCTGCGATTTATTATATGTTGTTTTTAGTAGCAGAGCGAGGAACCGAGTCACCTGCCAAATGGACAAGCTCACCGACTTCGTGCCGCTTTGCGGGACTATGTCGGTCGAAGGCCGAAGACAATCTCCAATCTTTGTTATAATTTTTAAAATTAAGCTCTTTCTGTACCATATTAATAAAAAGATGTGTATAAAGATTACCTTCAAAAGGAGGGGAAATGTATCAGGCTTAAATCAATAGTTTACATTCTGTTTTGTTCTAAATTCTCTCCATATTTTACTATATTCAACTCCTTAGGTTGACGGCTATGGGGCAGGGGGGCAAACTAATCCAATATCTCCCTCATCCTGAACTCATCAATATATATTGTCATTGGTTCAGCCATAATGTCCCTGTAGAGACCCATTTTAAAATAATACCTGCTTTTTGAGGCATAACCATGGCTTTCAGAATAGCTTGTAACTCCTTTATAGTTAATAATTTCCTTTTCATTAAGATAAGCTTCAACAGAACCATCATCCTTTCTCGAAAACCGCACGATAAATCTGAAATCCAACCATTTGCTCCTGATTTCGTCATTAATTTTGAAAAGCTTATTAGTTCCGGAATCAGTCTTGAGAGTGATATATAATTCTCCTGAAACATATCTTACTGCAAGGACCGGACTATCATCGGCACAAGGAGCTTTCTCGCCTCCCTGACAGTATTGCTTCCATTGAGCCAGTACAAGCCTTGTATTAACAATCGGAAAGTTTATAGGCAGGAACAAACTGAATTCATATTCATATTTCGAGCCTTCCTGAGGAGCATAAGGGGCAGCCTGCAATAATTCATCACGTTCAGTTGGAGCGCTTGTTGATTTTCCGGCTTCAAATGTATCGTTGGTTCTCACTGTAATTTTTGCTGCCATCTTTCCTTTTCTAACAATTTCCGATTGGAACTCAATCGAGTTAGCCTCCATTCTCGATGTGTTCCAGATATTGCTGAGCTTACCTGATTCAAATCCATCATAAGCTTCCACCTGACCTATACACAGATTTCCAAAAAGACATAATATAGAAATGAACAATAAAAACTTACGGGAAACTCGTATTACGATTTCTAGATTCATTTTGGTCGGATCAAATTTTTTTTATTAGCAATTTAAATTTTTTTTCTGATTTCGATGTAACCATTTGTAACTTTACAAGTAATCAATATAGAGGACCAAAAAGTCAGACAGTGGCAGAGATTCCGGATGAAGTAATTATGCAGCATGTAAAGGATGGAAATCTGGCTGATATGTCAGTTCTGTTTGAACGGTACCATCTCAGGCTGTATAACTTCTTTCTTAAACTTACAAGGAACAGAGATATCAGCCAGGATCTTACTCAAAATTTGTTTTACAGGATGATTAAGTATAAAAATTCATATAAGAACGAACTAAGTGTCAAATCGTGGATGTATCAGATGGCGAGGAATCTTCATTTCGATTACTGTAAAGATGAAAAGAGATCGGAAGAACTCTTTCTGAAAACAGATTCTTACCCGGTTGATATTTCCGATGAAAACTCTGGTATTCCGGAAGAAGTTTATGAAAGACTCGACCATGCATTTTCAGCTCTCAGCGCTGAACAGAAGGAAATAATTGTGCTGAGCCGGTACCAGGGATTGAAATACCAGGAAATTTCAATAATTGTAAACCAATCGGTTCCGGCAATCAAAGTGGCAATGCACAGAGCAATAAAGCGACTCAGGGGTATCTATTTTAAACAGATTTAAGCGAAGAATTATGAAATGTGAGGAAGTTGAAACAAAAATGATAGATTATCTGGATAGAAATCTTGAAGAAAGCATTCGCCTGGAGATTGAGAGGCATCTTGAAACCTGCGAAAGATGTCTTGATGAATTAAAAGACAGTCAACAGGTCCTTAATCTTATTTCAAATGATGAAATGATAAAGCCGGACGATTCGTTACGGATTAATTTTTATCACATGCTCCACAGCGAGATTAAAAAGAGCGAGGAACGAAGTATATCATCATTGAGCAAACCACTTTCTCCCTGGTACAATACCAGCCGGTACAGATATGCTGCCGCGATTGCCCTCCTTGTTTGCGGTACATTCGTTGGTCTATTTCTGCATAGTGAATTAAATAACAGATATGCTTCAAACGAACTGAAACAACTTCATTCGGAAGTTTCTGATCTGAAAAAAGCCACTATGCTCACAATGCTGAAAGGGGAATCCTCCAGTGACAGAATCCAGGCGGTGAGTTATGCAGGCGACCTTGGTAAAGCGGATGAAAATGTAATTGAGGTCCTGATTAAAACGCTTAATAATGACAAGAATGTTAATGTCCGTATGGCTGCTGCTTATGCTCTCTCAAAATTTGCTGATGAGCGTGCAGTTTGTGATTCGCTTGTCAAGTCTCTTTCACTACAGAGCGATCCGATCCTGCAGGTAACACTTATTAACATACTTGCCGAGAGAAAGGAAAAAAGCGCATTAAGACCAATTCAGGAGATAATTGCAAACAAGAGCACACTTAAAGAGGTAAGAGCCGTGGCAGAAAACAGCTTAAGAGTTCTTATCTGAAAACCAGATAAAAAGATTGAATTCAGTTTAAAATAAATCGTGGCAGATTCCGGGTTTGCCTGATTAAAATGTTAATTACTTAATAAAAAAATATCATGAAAAAAATGAAAATCAGCTTAATAGCACTGTTAATATTCTTTACTGCAGGAATTCTTTCTGCACAGGAATACAAAATTACCACTCAGAACAACAAGGACGGTCGGCTTATCCTTAAGGATTTCAGTGATGAATTGCCCATAGAAGGTTACAATGGGACTGATATCATTATTACTTCAACTTCTGAAGATCTTACCCCTCCTGCAAAGGCCAAGGGATTAAAACCTATTTTTCCTGCCGGAACTGATAATACTGGTATTGGTCTTGATGTACAAAAAATTGATAACCTGATCACCATTACTTGTCTTCTGCCATTTACAAGAGGTGGTGAATATAAGATCAAAGTGCCGGAAAACATGGCAATTGAACTTACAAGCGGATGTGAAAGAAACAATGATATCTCAATTACAAATATGAAAAATGAGATAGATATTAAAAGCTGCCACAACATTGATTTGAAAAATGTGACAGGTCCACTTGTGCTTTCAACCATAAGCGGCAATATAAATATAACTTACGGCAGTATTAATTCCTCCAAATCATCTTCAATAAATTCAATAAGCGGTGAGATTGATATTACTTTGCCTGTTAAAACAGCAACTGATTTGGAATTGCGGACGGTTTCCGGAGCAATATACTCTGATTTCGATTTTTCAGAATCTCAAAAGAATCTGAGAAAGGTAGGAGGCAATGAAATGAATTATTCTCTTAACGGAGGCGGTTTTAAACTTAACATTGGGACTGTAAGCGGAACTATTTATCTGAGGAAAGGGAATTAGTTGAGTGAGGATTGCGGATTTTCGATTGCGGATTCAAGAATTACTAAGTGGTGAGACAATCCGAAGTCACTAATCCGCAATCCGCAATTTCATCAATCGTTTAGTCTAACTTTTTTAATAAATATTTCAATGAAATCATTTACAATTTTAGTTGTAGTTTGGCTGTGCTTTGCCCCAGCCCAGGCTCAACAGATAATAGAAAAACACATGGAATTTTCAGGAAAAGAATCTCTTTCTCTGAAGATTCAGATTGCCGATTCCATAAACGTTCAGACCTGGAATAAAAATGAGGTGTATATAAAAGCATCGGTCAATATCAATGACAATAAAGATAATAATGCTTATGTAACTTCATTCGACGATGCAGGCAAGACGGTCTTCGTCAAGGCAAATTTTAAGGATGATTATTTCAAGGGAAAAAAGAATTGCTGCAATGAGACTGACATCTACTGGCAGATCTTTATGCCGGAAAAAACAAAATTTTTGGTAGAGACTATTAATGCGAACGTTACCATAACCGGTAAAACCCGTGAAATGAATGTCAAATCCATCAGCGGTTATATCGATCTGGCCGAACCCGCAGGTAAACAAGCGGATATTGATTTTTCAACAATTTCCGGCAGAATGTATTCAAATCATGAACTTGCACTGAATAAGACGCACAGCGGCATGCCTTTAAAAATAAATGAAAAACTAAATAATGGAGGTGATCCGATTAAGCTCGAAACAATCAGCGGTGACATTTATTTTAGAAAATCAAATGTTAATTAAGTTCCACCTTATAAACAGGAAAGAATGAGGAAGTTCAATATTCAGATCGCGTTACGTAATATCCTGCGTCACAGGCTGATCTCCTTTATAACGATATTCGGGCTGGCTATCGGACTTGCCGGCAGCATGTTTATTTTTCTGTGGGTAAAGGATGAGCTCAACTTCGACCATTTCAATAAGCAGGCTGATCGCTTATATCGTGTTGAGGAGGATCAGCCCTATTCAAAAGGACTGTTTCATGTAACTGTAACGCCATGGCCGTCGGGTCCGGTCTGGAAAGAGAGTATTCCGGAGATTGAGAACAGCTGCAGAATTACCAGCGCCGGAAATATCCTTTTTCGCAGGAATGATAAAGTCTTTTATGAAGATAAAGTAATGGCTGTTGACTCTTCGTTCTTCAGAATGTTCACTTTCCCTCTCCTGGAAGGTGACGGCCTGACTGCTCTCAGAGACCCTCAGTCAATTGTGATAAGTGATGAAATGGCGAGGAAGTATTTTGGAGCTGAAGACGCCCTTGGTAAAAGCATCGAAATTAATAATTCTGAAGTGTTCCAGGTGGCCGGTGTAATGAAGAAGATGCCATCACATAGCTCAATAGAAGCAGACTTCCTCATTCCTTTCAGTTATATGAAGAAATCAAGCTGGTATTCCGATAACTGGTCGAATAATTCGATAGCCACTTATATTTTGAGCGGTAAAGGAACTGATCCGGAAGTGATAAAGACTAAGATTAACAAGGTAGTTAAAGATCATATTACTCAGGGCAACACAAAGTTCACACTTTTTCCTTTCCTTAAGATCCATCTTCATGCGTATTGGGGTTTCGGACATAATCCAGGGGCTATAGTTAATATATGGATCTTTTCATCGATTGCAATTCTTGTGCTGATTATAGCATGCATTAATTTCATGAATCTCAGCACAGCACGATCAGCTTCAAGGGCTAAAGAGACTGGTTTGCGGAAACTAAACGGTGCCTTCAGGAGAGATCTTGTATTTCAGTTTCTTGGGGAAAGTTTGCTTCATGCTCTCACAGGGATGATACTGGCAATTGTTCTAGTCGCAGCATTTCTTGGACCCTTTGATATTCTTACCGGGAAAACATTCAGAGAAAGTGACCTGATAGCGCCGATATTTATTACCAGTGCGCTGATAATCACAATTATCACTGCTCTTCTTGCAGGCAGTTACCCGGCATTCATCCTTTCATCTTTTATGCCTATAAGCGTTTTAAAATCGGGTATGACAGGTGGAACGACAGGTGTTTTATTCAGGAAAATAACTGTTGTAGTGCAATTCATTATCAGTATAGTTCTTATTTTGTTCACCATAGTTACGTACCGACAGCTGAAATACATGCAGGGTAAATCGTTGGGGTATGATAAAGAGAACCTTATTTACCTTCAGATGAAGGGAAATATGATAGATTATTATGCCGTCATTAAGCAGGAGTTTTTAAAAAATCCATCAGTGGCTATAGTTTCTGCCTGTACAAATCCACCGCAGGATATCGGCAGTAATGCTGATAATATATCGTGGGAAGGAAAATCGCCGGATGAACATTCATTAGTAAGCATGTGCGGGGTGGATTTTGATTACGCGGAGTCCATGGGCATAAAGCTTAAAGCAGGAAGAACTTTTTCAAGGACATATTCAATGGATATTCCTCATGATTCGTCGGGGACATTTATGATCAATGAGCAGCTTGAAAAATTAATGGGGACCGACGATGCACTTGGAAAACAACTCAAATTCGGAACTACCCGGGGTCTTATCATCGGAGTGATGAAGGATTTCAACTATCAGTCACTGAGATCTAAAATTGAACCTCTTGCAGTGTGGATATGGCCTGCCAAATACCTGAATTTTATCTATTTCAGGGTTAAGCCCGGTAATCTTCACGAAACGATTGCAAGTCTTGAGAAGACATGGCAGAAAGTTATGCCGCAATATCCCTTCGATTACCAGTTCCTCGATCAGGAAATTGACAAAATGTACCGGGTTGAGGAGCGTACCGGAACTCTACTGAAATATTTCTCGGTACTGGCTATTTTAATTGCATGCATCGGACTTTTTGGTCTGGCTACATATACTGTTGAACAAAGAAGACGTGAATTAGGTCTGAGAAAGGTTCTCGGAGCTTCAGGGAGTTCAATATTCAGGCTTATTTCGCGCGAATTCATGCAGCTTCTTATTATTGCATCTCTTATTTCAGTTCCACTTTCAGTATTCATGCTGCAAAAATACCTGTCGAATTTCGCATTCCATATTCAGCTTGGCATTGGAATATTTCTACTTGCGCTTATCCTGGCCATTGTAGTAACCGGACTCGCAATTAGTTATCAACTTATTACTGCAATCAGAACAAACCCGGCTAAGAGTCTTAAGTATGAATAAGTTATGCGGATTGAGGTAACAGGCATCCGGCATGAGGTGTTCTGTCTTGGTATTGTAAAGATTTTCTGACAATGAAATTGACTCTAAGGCAAGCATCATTTCACATTTTTTAAAGTCTTTATTAAGTATTTTGTAACCCTTCAACTCGCGTAGCGTTATCAGTGTTGTAACCAGCTAATTATTGAACTACTCTCTAACGGATCTAACATCATGAAATCTAATTTATTAAAAAGAATTGTTCTTAGCCAGATCTTTATTCTGCTGTTTGCGGTAAGTTATGCTCATTCAACCGACTCGACTGTTGTTGTAAAGAGAACTTACCAGACGGCATTTGCAAAATCTGCCCCGGTAATTGACGGCCTCATGAATGATGATTGCTGGAACCTGGTTGAATGGACGACTGACTTTATCCAATCCCAGCCGGTAGAGAATAAGCCTCCTTCTCAACAGACAGCTTTTAAAATATTATATGATAATGATAACATCTATATGTTTGTTCGTTGTTATGATTCTGAACCGGATAAGATAAGCAAGATAATGTCACGGCGCGATAATTTCAGCGGAGACATGATATTCGTGGAGTTCGACAGTCACTTTGACAAACAGACTGATTTCCTGTTCTCTGCCTCTGCTTCCGGCGCTAAAAGTGATGCGGCTATAAGCAATGATGGGAATAATGAAGATGATAACTGGAATCCGATATGGTATATGAAAACTTCCGTTGATGATAAGGGTTGGTGTGCCGAAATGAAAATTCCTTTAAGTCAACTGCGTTTCGATAAGAACAGTGAACAAATATGGGGGCTGCAGGTTACACGTGCTATTTACCGTTTGCAGGAACGTTCTCAATGGCAATATATTCCGAAGGGGTCTCCCGGTGTAATTCATTTATTCGGTGAGCTTCAGGGAATAAACAATGTAAAAACAAAACATCAGATAGAATTAATGCCCTACACAGTTGCACGTACCGAAAGATTTCAAAAAATCGGAGGAGATCCGTTTAACACAGGAAAATTATCAAAGATCTCAGCCGGGCTTGACGGGAAGATAGGACTCTCCAACAATTTTACACTTGATTTCACCATAAACCCCGATTTTGGTCAGGTTGAAGCTGACCCGTCTGAGGTAAACCTTACTGCTTTCGAATCATACTTTTCTGAAAAACGTCCTTTTTTTATTGAAGGTCAGAACATTTATCAGTTTATGCCAGATCAGACAATAGTAATTCATAACATGTATTCCGACAATCTGTTTTACTCCAGGAGAATTGGAAGATATCCTCAGTATTATCCTTCCGTTGGAGACAGTGTCCACGTGAAAATGCCTGAATCGACAACAATTCTTGGAGCAATGAAGTTATCAGGAAAAACAAAGAAAGGTCTGTCTGTAGGAATTCTTGAAAGTCTTACGTCAAGGGAAGATGCATTGATAGACAGTTTAGGGACAAGGCGAAAAGAGACCGTAGAGCCTCTTACGAATTATTTTGTCGGAAGAGTTCAGCAGGATTTCAATAAAGGGCAAACTATTCTTGGTGCAATGCTTACAGCAGTGAACAGAGATATAAACTCAAGCAATCTCGACTTCCTGCACTCGGCAGCCTATACGGCAGGATTAGACTTTCAGCATACATGGAAAGACAGAACCTGGTATATTGCAGGAAATGCCGAATTCAGTAATGTCAAAGGGTCCACTTCATCAATAACCGCAACACAAACATCATCTGCACACTATTTTCAGAGGCCGGACGCAAAATATCTTTCTGTTGATTCATCCCTCACTTCACTTTCAGGTTACGGAGGGACAGTGAAATTCGGAAAAACAAGTAAAAAAAGACTGCAGTTTGAGACATGCGTAATTGTGCGGTCACCAGGACTTGAATTCAACGATATTGGCTATATGAGATATTCAGATGTCATTTATCAGGGAAACTGGATGGGTTATTATTTGCGAAATCCATTCTGGATATTCAATTATTTCTATCTTAATACAAATTACTGGATGTACTTTGACTTTGGAGGCCAACTTTTGTCAAGAAACTACAACACTAATTTTAATGCCCAGTTCAAAAATAAATGGAGACTCAATGGGCAATTCAACAGAGAAAGCCAGAATATTTCAACAACTTTGTTGCGTGGGGGTCCCTCATTTATAGTTCCCGGCAGTCAGAGTTTTAATCTGAACCTGAGTACTGACCAATCTAAAAAGCTATCATTTTTCATTGGTAATTATTATGGGACCGGTGATGTAAACAGTATGAGAGGTCAAGAATACTACGGAGAGATAAATTACAGACCGTCGAACTCAATCTCTATTTCGGTAGATCCTGATTATGGCATTCAGAGCTCTGAGCTTCAATATGTCAGCGCAGCAACAAGCAACGGTAATCCTCTTTATGTTTTTGGTAAATTGGATCAAAAGACTTTAAGTTTTACATTCAGAATTAACTATACAGTTAATCCTGAATTAAGTATAGAATACTATGGTCAGCCATTCGTTTCAGCCGGAAAGTATTCAGCGTTCAAGAAAATCACTCAGCCGGATGCAGGCACATTCAAACAAAGATTTTATGATTATTCACCTTCCGAACTGACTTTGGATCCTTCAATAAATACCTACAATGTTAATGATGGAGGAACCTATTCTTTTGGAAATCCGGATTTCAATTTCAGACAGTTCCGTTCTAATCTGGTTGTGCGATGGGAATATTTGCCGGGTTCGACTCTTTATCTTGTCTGGTCACAGGGCATAACAAGCACTGATACAAACGGTCTGTTTTCTTATGGAACAGATATGAAGAATCTCTTTGGAGTGACACCACATAATGTATTCCTTATAAAATTCTCTTACTGGTTTGCGTTGTGATGGGGTAAGCCCCCCATCAGGGGGGTTGGGGGGCTAAAAGACCCTTATTTCTTCCCCACCCTGCTAGTCAGATAAGCTATCAGTGAGTATATAGCGGTGATAATCAATAGTATGAATACAAAATTCATCAATGTGTCACTGACTGAATGCGATCGACCATCAATGTTCAAAAAACTATAGATAGCAAAGACAATTCCAGCAAATAATATTATCCAGCCTGCAAATGCTGCCGGTATAAAAAATATTCCAATTCTTTTAAACCAGGGGAATTTCATATTAGTGTTTACTATATTGAGTAAATAATTAATATCAAAACAGATAAAACAATAATCAGAACATTAAACCAGACGGTTTCAAGGAAGTTCATTGATTTCGGACTTCCCGAGAGAAAGTAGATCTTCCGTATGCTGAAAACATTTACAATTATCAGGACAACGGGAGAGATAATGAAGAATATAAGCGACATATATTTTTCCTTGCCGGCCAGCTCATGAATATTTGTGATAAGGGAAGTACCAGGCATATAAAAACTCTTCATTAATAGCATTATAATTATGAAGAGCGGGACACTCAGCCACCACCACCCTACTACTGATTGATCTTTCGCATTGATGATCGCATGGACTAACATATCTTCATGTTTCAAATCAGGAATTTCAGGCTTTGTCATGTCTGTTAATTTTTTTTCAAAGTTCTGCTTTTCCATAGCCAATAATGTTAAAAGTTAAATCTGGTTGCAGTTCGCTGGAGTCGCAATAGGTATCTTTCAATTGCAATTTATTCAATTGTTGTTCTGACATCTGATAATAAACTCGGTTCCTCCGGATTCTTTGTTCCTGAAGGTGAAAGGAAATCCGTGATTTGTAAGAATCTCCTGTACAAGCGTTAAGCCAATCCCCTGCCCTCCCGGCTTTGCTGAAAAGAAAGGTGTGAATATCTTTTCAGATACCTCTTTAGATAAACCTATTCCGTTATCTTCAAATTGAACACTCAGAGGATTGTTTTTTGTTGAAACTCGGATTTGACCGTCTGATCCTATTGCCTCTGATGAGTTTTTTATAATATTAGAAAAAACCTGCTCCATCTGGCTCCGGTCAGCTGAAATGATCGGTGCAGATTTATCGAGACTGGCTTCAACATCTATCCTCTTTTCTTTTAAAGCCGAACTGAAAGATTCTAATACTAAAGTGACAGAGGCATTCAGATCCATCTTGTCTTTTTCAGGAAGAGGAAGCTTCACAACATTGGAGAAATTCTGCATGAACCTGTTCATCTGATAGTTACGTTGAATTGCAATCCCCAGCATTCTGATAACATCCTCTCTGTCGGAATCAATAAATGATTCAGGATTTGACTGTATACTCGACATTATGGAATTAACTGACCCTATTGTATTATTAACTTCGTGGGCCATCATCCTTATCAGTTTTCCATACGCCTCCCTTTCCGCTTTTCTGATCTCTTCAGTGAACTCTTCAATAATATAAAAAGGATGCTTAAATCCATGATCCATAAAAAATAATTTGCGGCAAAGATATTTCTGTCCGTCGGCAAGTACTAACATCTGTTTTTCTTCATAATTAATTTTAGCTATTTCAGGTCCAAGGCTGCTCGTAAGTTCGTATAAATACTTACCGTTAAAACTTCCCTGAGCTAATCCAAGGCATCTTAAACCTGACTTATTGATTTCGATTATCCTGTCATCAAGATCAAGCATTACTATCCCCAGAGGTGAAGACTCAATAAGCAAATCAAGAAAATGATTTTTTTCTCTAACTGATAACCGTTCTTCCCGTAACCCGAGAATCATTGAATTATAGACGTCAATAATGTTATCAACATCCTTATTTCCTGTGGTTATCATGGTAATATTAAAGTCACCTTCTTTCAGCAGGTTAAGACTCCTTCCAATGGCACTGATTGGTTTTAGAGATTTCAGCAGTATCGATATTGTAGCTGTATATAATAATGGTATTACGATTTCGGAGCTTATTAAAAGCAGTGGATTGTTTTTATGAAAGGAATAGATGGCAAGTATCAGAAAAAGTGAAAAGATCAATGTAAGCCATATCAGTGTCCATTTTTTACTCATTCTTCTCAGTCTGTATTCCGTGTTTTTCCATTTTCCGGTATAATGTTGCCCTGCTTATTCCAAGTTTAGCTGACGATCTGGAAAGATTCCCTCCGCATTCTTCGATTGTTCTGATAATCATCTGTTTTTCCATACTATCGAGGGTTCCTGATATTTCATTCATTTTAGGATCAGGATTATGGCCTGTTTTCTGAGCCCCAACAAAATCCTCAGGCTTAATAAGATCACCTTTAGCAAGCAACAGGGTCCGTTCCATTATATTTCTGAGCTCTCTTACGTTTCCGGGCCATGACTGATTACACAGCCATTCATTTGCTTCCTTCGAAATTGATTTTGCTGGCAATGAATAAGCCTTTACTGCCTGATTTATAAAGTAGCCTGCAAGAAGAGGGATATCATTTGTTCTCTGGCGAAGAGGCGGAACCTCAATCTGAATAAGATTAATACGGTATAGAAGATCTTCCCTGAATGATCCCCTGTTTACCAGTGAGTACAGGTTATGATTAGTCGCTGATATTATTCTTACATCAACTGTGATACTGTTTGCATCCCCGAGACGTTCAAATGTCTGATCCTGCAACACCCTTAAAAGCTTAACCTGTGAAGTGAGGTTAAGATCGCCTATTTCATCGAGGAAAATTGTTCCTTTATGTGCTTTTTCAAACCTGCCGGTGTGATCACTTTTTGCATCAGTGAATGCTCCCTTCCTGTAACCGAACATCTCCGATTCGAACAGACTTGCAGGGATACCTCCGAGGTTGACTTTAACAAATGGTTTTTCTTTTCTTGTGCTATACTGATGAATAGCTGAAGCAATCAGTTCTTTTCCGGTACCGCTCTCACCGGTAATTAATACAGGTGCGTGAGTTGGCGCGACTCTTTTTATTATCTCAAGAATCTCAACCAGTTTAGGGTCCTCCCCTATTATTGCCTGAAATTCAATTAGTTTTTCTCTTTTGCCTGAAACAGAATTCTGTTCTTTCTTTTGATTGCCGGATAATGTAATGGAAGTCTCAATAATTTTCAGCAATTGGATATTGTTCCAGGGTTTTGTAACGAAGTCGGATGCGCCAAGTTTTATTCCCCGAACTGCAAGTTCAACAGAAGCCCAGGCAGTTATAAGGATAACAGGTAATGAAGGTTTCAAAAGTTTGATTTTCTTAAGAAGTTCGATACCCTCATCTCCGTTTATCGAAAGGGAGAAATTCATGTCGAGTAGTACAAGGTCGAAATCAACATCGCTTACATACCTGATAATATCTTCAGGTCTGGAAGCAAAATTAGGAGTATAGCCGGCTTTGGTCAGCATGAAGCCTAGCGAACTTCTAACAGCATCGTCATCATCACAGACTAATATGCAGTGCGACATTATCATTACTGACGAAATTACGAAACTATTCCGTTTTCAGGGCAACAGCAGGACGTATTTTTGAAGCAATTGATGCTGGTATCCATGTACTGAGAAGAACAAGTAATATCATTGTTGCAATACTTGTCAAAATAGATATGAACAGCACTCCCGGTTCTATTTTTCCATAACCTATTTGTAATGGAGTCTGAACCATAATAATGATTACTATCACTAGTCCGGATGCCGCTAAAACTAGATTTTCACTGATCAGCTGTCTTTTAATTCCTTTTCCTGTCGATCCAAGTGCTCTTTTTATGCCAATCTCATTTATCCTTAGATTTGTATTGTACCATAGAATACCTATTGTACCAAGAAATACATTGATCATTATAAACAGTGCAATGATGACAGAAATATAATCCCTTTGATAATTTTCAACATTTTGCTGGCTGTGCATGTTTTCAAGAGAGTTTAATCTATCAATTGTCCAGTTCTCAGGATTGAGAGTTGAATACACCTGTCTCTCAGCAACTGCAAGCATATCACCAGTCTTATTGTCGGCAGTCCTGATAAGGATATCTGCACCCCAGTAAGTTTTAGCATCTGTTTTTTCCTTCAACAAAAAACCAAATGAATCGGGTGTCTCTATATCACTTCTTTTAAATCTGTCAGTTATGCCTATGATTTCGTATGTCTTCTTTTCATATTGAACTCTTTTTCCGATCGCATCTCCATGAAAATCTGTTTTTTCCACATCCAGCGATACGGTCATTGGAGCTACTTCCTTTCCAAGATCGGTTTCATCAAACCACCGGCCTTTTAGCGGTTTAATGTTCATAACTTTTGCATAATCCATATCTGCCATTCTCGGATCGAGATCGAACTTGTCGCTATCGTGCTTAAATTCATTTCTCCAGGTATTATAGTTATATGGGATAGCATTATTGCATATTGATACGGCAGTGACAAATGGATTTGAATTTATTACCTTTTTAAGATTCTGAAAGGCTTGTTCAGAAATCTTCTCATCTTCATCGGATTTCTTTCTTATCTGGATCAATACGACATTATGAGTGTCATAGCAGTTCTTAATCCTGAAAATAGTGATCATATTGATGACGTACACTGAAAGGTTCACCAATACGAGTGAAATCATAAATAGCTCTATAAAAACGAGAATATTCCTGCGCCTGCTGTTCCAGATAGTTTTAAAGAATAATCGTATCATAATTCACCTCCTTTCAGATATACAGCTGGTTTCATCCGCGAGAGCCTAATAGCTGGTAGATATCCCGACAAAAGGCCGAATATTAAACATGCTAACAGAGTTGCTGCGAATACCATATAATTGAATGAAAAAGTTAGTGGAACATTATTAAAATAATTGATCGAGATAGTAAGAGAACTTCCCAGAAGGCCTACAACAAGATATGCCAGAATAATTCCAATTATTCCTCCCGTGAGAGTCATCAATATATTCTCGAAGAGAAACTGACTCCGTAATGCGCTACTGGCAGCGCCAAATGATTTCCTTATAGCTATCTCCTCGCCTCTTTCATGAATCCTGGCGAAATTCAGAGCCATAAGGTTTACTGCTGGTAAAAGAATGAAGGCGAGTGCATAGAGCAGATATTTAAAGAGACTGGAACCCTTGGAATATTCTTCAGGGTCACCATAGCCTCTCATAATCTTCTCAAGCTGCGAATAGGGTCCGGAAAGGAAGATAGATTGAGTTGTATCAGCAGCATCAAGACGTGCAATCATTGCATGTGTCTCGTCATGAATTGCAGAAAACTGGTTTGAATTACCGGCTTTAAAAGCTGTATTAAATCCACCCAAATATTCATCGAATGCTTCAGTATTTTTTAGAAGAGTGTAAGGAAAATAAAGGTCTCCGGTGGCATTTTGATCAGTTTTTGGTGGGTCCTCAACCACACCTGTCACAGTAAGATCCATAGAAGTGTAATGAACCGTTTTTCCCAGAACATTCTCATCGGAACCGAAAATAAGCAACTTAAGCGACTGTGTTATAACTGCCAGATTTGCACCGCTTATCACTTCTTCTTTTGTATAGGGTCTTCCCTGGAGAAATTTATACTCAAACAAATCCCAGTACTCTGCATCAGTCTGATTCTGAAGTTTTTTCTGGTATTTCCCATTCAAAATAAATTCCCATGGCATTGCTCCGGTATACATTGAGACTATATCAGCACTTTTGATTTTTTTTAGATATGTCTCGGAGAGTGTCCTACCGCACGCTGATATGCTATATCCATTAATACTCTTCCCGTTAACAGTTCTTTTGGTCATTATCCGGTCACAGAACACTATCTTTTTCAGATCCTTCTCAGGGCCAGACCCAGAAGTTATCTTCGAGATTGTCATACTGAAGATCATAACAAACATGATAGTGAGGCTTATACCGAATAAACTCAGGAAAGTGAAGAGCTTATTCTGTGAAGCAACCTTCAGGAATATTTTAAAATAGTTTTTTAACATTTTCTAATGTTTTTTACTTAACGTTAATCTCAACCTCAACCTCAATCAGCCAACCAGCCTGCCATCAAACAGCCTTACTATCCGGTGTGTCGATCTGGCGATCATCTCATCATGGGTTACCATGACAATAGTAGTACCCTTCGCATTAAGGTCGGCAAGAATTCCAACTACCTCGTGTCCGATTATACTGTCGAGATTTCCTGTCGGTTCGTCCGCAAGGATGATCTTCGGATCTCCTGCAACGGCGCGCGCAATTGCTGCACGTTGGCACTGCCCTCCTGAGAGCTGAGACGGGTAATGCTGCATCCTGTTTACCAGTCCGACTTTTTCAAGCGCTTCCATGACTCTCTCCTTCCTTTCAGCTGCAGGCGTTTTTCTATATATCAGAGGTAATTCAACGTTGTCATATACATTAAGCTCCTTTATAAGATGAAAACTCTGAAATATAAATCCGACAAGCTGATTTCTCATTTTTGCTGTCTTCTTATCCTCATATGAAAGGATTTCCTGATTATTCAGGTTGAGTTTGCCTTTATCAGGCTCATCAAGGAGTCCGATGATATTCAGCAAGGTGCTTTTTCCACATCCCGAAGGACCCATTATTGAGACAAATTCTCCCTCTTTCACATCAAAATTAATGTTATCAAGAGCAAGAGTCTCAATCTCTTTTGTCCTGTAGACCTTACTTATGTTTTCAAGTTTTATCATAGTTTTTGAAATAAGTTGATATAAATTGAAATGAGTTGAAATATTAGACCTTTTTTATTTTATTTTATTTTATTCACCATGTACCTTCTGCCGCTCTTTCTTTTTTGCCCCCCAATCCCGCAAGGCGGGACTAATTCTCCCACATTTAGACAATCTGCTTACAAATCGAGTATTAACCCCCCTTTAGGGGAGCAGGGGGGCCTAAATCGTCTACTTCCCCACCCTGATTTCCTCTCTCGTATATTTCTCTGCAATATCAGTCAGTATCACCTTCTCTCCTTCTTTAAGGCCTTCAAGAACTTCTACATAATCAAAGTTTGCATCACCGAACAGGATTTTAGTTCTGTGCGCTTTCTTTCCTCTGATAACATACATCTCTTTATAACCCCTGTCTTTATAATATGGACCATTTGGAAGACGCAGTACTTTATCCTTGTTTGAAATAACAACACGTATCTCGAGTTGCTGTGCAGGACGAAGATTCGTAATATCCCCAGAATCAATTCTAACCAGACACTCCATCATTCCCTGGCTGACTGCAGGCATGATATTCTCAATTGTGCCGCTCAGGTCTTTTCCCTGGTTCCTTACATCAACCTTTTGTCCGGCAATAACTCTTCCAGCCCATGAATTACTGATAGAGCCTTTCAGCTTATAGCTCGAAAAATCAGCCACGCGGGCAATCTGCTGCCCCTCTGAAACAGATGCTCCTGGCTGATCAATCACCCAGCTCAGGTCTCCGTGAAAAGGGGCTTTGACATAAGCCTGATCAACAAGATCCTTTGCTTTGACAATTTTATTCTTCTGAATGTTTATCTCTGTTTCCAGTTCACGAATGCCATTATTCCTTGAATTTACCTGATTGTTAAAATTGTACTGGGACTGACTGTTTTCGAGCTGTTCTATTTCCCATTCAGTTTTAGCCTTCTTTACATCATTAGCGGGACTTCCTCCCATTTTGTTAAGAGTAACCTCACCCTCATAAGCCAACCTTGCATTTTCAACCTTTATATCTTTAATTTTCTTGCTGAAATCAAAATCCTCCCTGAGTTGCTGCAGCTCTATTTTAAGTTTTTCAATTCTAATATTCTGAAGATCGAGTTCATTTGTCAGCATATTCAGATCATTCTCAGCCAGTTTATTATTCAGTATAAGCAGAGTATCTTTAGGAAAGACTTTATCACCTGGTTTTCTGATTATTCTGACTATGTTACTCCGGAAAGGTGATGAAATTATTTCTTCATAAGCAGGGATCACAGTACCTGATCCCTGGATTGTTATCTGAATGTCTCCCGGTTCAGCGCTTGCTGATGTTACCTGTGACAGACTAACTGTAGGTATAAAAACACTTTTGAGAAAAAGGACAATTGCAAGAGGAACAATTATAATTATTGATATAACTCCCGCTTGTCGTATCATTAACTTTCTTTTATGTTCTTTTGAGACCGGACGATCCATATAATATGTGTTATTTTAAATCAAATTTCAGAACACAATACTCATGCCAGTAAAGTACAATTCAGATTATCAGATAATTAAAAATATATTAAGTAGTTTTTCTGTTTCAAAATGATACATATTCGGACAAGTAATATTATTGAAGCAGTTTTTCATAATCAGTCTCAAGAGGTTTACGTCCAATGAAGTCGAACAGAGTGAGGCTGCGTATGTTAAAGAAAAAGCTCCAGTAATCCTGTAAAGCCTGAACATAGGCCCTTTTGTTCTGGTCCTTTCTGCTGTCGGCATCGTTCAAATCGAGCACTGCTATCTTACCAATGAGGAAACGCTGTTTGGTCACTTCATATCTCTTCATGGCAACAGTGTCGGATTTTGCAGCTATGGCAACCTGGTATTTCTGCAGGTTGAACTGTTCAACATCGAGAAAAAGATTCTGCTGGAAATCCACCAGCGCCTGATTTGCCTGAACCTGTGCCAGTTCGAGACTCGATTTTGCCATCTGGTATCTCCCTTTGCCCAGGCCCCAGTCGAGGATAGGCAAAATAAATTGCATGCTGACTAATTGTGAATTACTGAGATTGTTATAAGCTTTTTCAAGAGCCGGAGCCTGTTGCGAATAACCCAGGGATGCTGATATGCTTGCATTAAGTCCCTTTGATGCCCTTGCCTGGGCCGCATAGCTTTGGGCATTAAGTACATTGATCTGCTGGTTAAGAATATCAGGGTTATTTTGAAGAGCCAGATCAAGAACTTCCTTCATATCAACCTGCAGATCAGGTATCTCAGTTGGGAGAATCAATTCTATCCTGACATTCTCGTTATAACCCAGAAATGACCTGAGTCGGATTTCCTTGTCGCGTAGATTCATATCTGCCTGTTTCCTGGCAGTTTCGGCATTAAGCCACGAAAGCTCCATCTGTAAAAGTTCATCCTCGGCAATAGTTCCCAATTGATATCTTCCCTTTGCGATCCGGAAAAGTGTATCAGCATTGGAATAGTTCATTTCTGAAATCTGTTTATTAATTTGCGCCAGTGCCAGCGAAAAGAAATTCATTACAGCACTTACATGTACTCCTTCAATATTTGAAAGATATGTTTTTTTTGCGGCGTTATATTTTACTGGTTCTATCTTCTTCTGCCATTTAAGAGTGTTATATTGTCTTATTGGCTGGGTAATACGAACATAAGCAGGATCTGAAATATAATTTGCCGGTAGCTTTAATGCGATATCCTTATAAAGGGTCAGGTCGGAGCTCAAAGCGATTACAGTACCGGTTAACCCTATATTCTGAGAAAGCGAAAGTGTTCCTAAAGTGCTTATTGTATTTTTTGGTATATAGATATACTGATCTGTGCCTGAATCATAAACTTTTGTAAGTCCGTTACTGAAATCAGGAGCAGTGCCCGAGAGTGTAAGCGATGGCAAAAATTGCGCCTGGTATGATCTGAACTCCCAATAACTGGCGCGGAAGCGGTGTTTTGCGATGAGAGCATTTGGTGATTGCTCTTCAGAAAGTTTAATCACCTGCTCAAAAGTCAGCTTCTTGACTTCCTGTGCTATCAGTTCCCGGGAAGAAAGAACAAGTAAAACTATAAGTGAAACCAGCTTTAATTTCTTTGTAAGAAGGTTTATATAATTCTCTTTTGAGATTAGAAGATCCATATATTAAACAAGGTTTTTATCGTCTTTTAATAAGTCAATACTCATGCCAATAATATATCATCAAGATTGTCTGATATTTAGAATTTTGAATGAATGAATTATTGAATCAGAATGATACAGTTATGGACACTTTACTAAAACCTGCCCCTTGCCCCCCGCCGAAGCGGGGCAGGTTCTCCCAGGAGGGGACTTGTTAAGTCTGTTGTAATTAGTTGGGGGGGTAAAAAACAACGATTGAATTGGTCACGCCATGGCGTGACCCTACAATACGTAACATAACGTAATAACTGTAGGGCCATGCCATGGCATGGCCTTATTTATAAGAATCAATATGCACGCTCTTTACTGCCCTGCCCGATGGATCAATCATGTTTTTAAATGAGGCATCCCAGGCAATTGCTTCAGGCGTGCTGCAAGCAACAGATGGTACCGATGGAACACATGAGGCTGCGGAATCAGAAGGGAAATGCTCGGTAAAAATGCATCTGTAGAAATACTCTTCTTTCGACATAGGAGGATTGATAGGAAAACGATATTTTGCATTTGCAAGCTGTTCATCTGTGACTTCTTTTGATGTAAGTGCCCTCAGAGAATCAATCCAGTTATATCCTACTCCGTCGGAGAATTGTTCTTTTTGCCGCCATGCTACACTTGCCGGCAGGTAATCTTCAAATGCTTTTCTCAGTACCCATTTTTCCATGCGGTCTTTCGTTATCATTTTATCCTTTGGATTAAGCCGCATTGCAACATCCATAAATTCTTTATCAAGGAAAGGAACACGGCCTTCCACACCCCAGGCAGCCAGTGATTTGTTTGCACGAAGGCAATCATACAGATGTAATTTGCTTATTTTTCTTACGGTTTCTTCATGAAAAGCTTTTGGATCAGGTGCTTTATGAAAATAGAGATAACCTCCGAATATTTCATCAGCGCCTTCACCCGAGAGCACCATCTTCACTCCCATCGATTTGATCACGCGTGCAAGCAGATACATAGGAGTTGATGCCCGTATAGTTGTAACATCGTATGTTTCAATGTGATAGATAACATCTCGAATTGCATCAAGACCTTCCTGAACAGTAAAATTTATTTCATGATGAATCGTTCCAATGTGATCCGCAACTTTGCGGGCAGCAGCCAGATCGGGTGAGCCCTCAAGCCCTACTGCGAAGGAGTGTAACTGGGGCCACCATGCCTCGCTTTTGTCCTGAGATTCAATTCTTTTTGGTGCATATTTCTTTGCTATTGCTGAAACCACTGATGAATCGAGCCCACCTGATAGCAACACACCGTATGGAACATCAGACATCAACTGCCTATGTACTGATGCTTCAAGCGCTTCTCTAAGCTCATCGATGCTGGTGCTGTTATTTTCAACTGCAGAATAATCCTCCCAGTCTCTTCTGTACCATTTTGTCATTACCCCGTCTTTACTATAGAGATAATGTCCCGGTAAAAACTCCTGTATTTTATTGCATATTCCCTCCAGAGCTTTTAGTTCTGAGGCTACATAAAAGTTCCCGAATGAATCCCAGCCAATGTATAATGGCACAATACCAATATGATCGCGGGCAATGAAATAGCTATCTTTAACTCTGTCGTACAACGCGAAAGCAAAAATTCCATTTAGTTCTTCAATAAACGCTGGTCCTTTATCCTGATAGAGAGGAAGAATTACTTCACAATCGGAATGTGTCTGAAATTCATATGTGCTTTCATAGCGTTTCCTTATTTCCTGATGATTATATATCTCGCCATTTACTGCAAGTATCAGGTTGCAGTCTTTGCTATATAAAGGTTGCTTGCCCGATTGAGGATCGACAATAGATAATCTCTCATGAGCGAGTATTGCTTTTTCACAATAAAATATTCCTGACCAGTCGGGACCACGGTGCCTGACTTTCTTTGACATTTTAAGGACTGTTGCCCTTAACTCCATGTGATTGACTTTCAGATCAAAAACGCCTACAATTCCACACATATAATAGATTTAATATAAGTTGTTCGTTAAAATATTTTTCTGAACTCAGGTTGCAAAGCTAATAAAAATTTAATAATCATAATTCAAATTGATATAAATTATGACATAAATAGTACATTAATTAAGTAAATAAATATAATAAGTAAATAAATGATATATAATACTTGTGTTTATTAAATATTATTAATATAACAAAAATCATAATTGCAACATTTAAGATTCATTTAACATATAAGGATAGTATCATAAATAATAAAATAATTAATTTGCCTGTGAATCAAATCCTTTCAAAGATGAAAATTACTTTCTTAATTATTTTGTCTGTTTTAAACTCAATACTATTTATTAATGGTCAAAAAATAATTAATAGTAGCTTTGCTCACTGATAATACAAATACATTTACCATATAGCGGATAGAGTTGATGTTATTACACATAAAGAAAAGGTCCTTAATCGTCGCTGGAGTTGTATTAGTCTTTGCATTTATTCTATTCTTCTGGTTGCTGAAAGATCAGCCTTTAGATCTGAGTGAAAGGATTCCCGGAATGGATGAGCGTCCAAAAACCGAGGCAAAATCAGATTCAGTTATCATCGGTCAGTTTTTTGATACACTTGGGACGATGGATGGCGTAATTCCAGGTGACTGGCCCAGATTCAGGGGGAAAGATTTTGATAATATCAGCAAGGATACGACTCCACTGGCCGAATCGTGGGATACTTCAGGACCGGCAATAATCTGGCGAACAACACTTGGAGAGGGGTATGCCGGCCCTGCTGTACATAACGGCAGAGTTTATCTTTTCGATTATAACGAAAGAAAGAAAGCAGATGCTCTCAGATGTTTTTCTCTTTCTTCAGGCAAGGAGTTATGGCGTCGATGGTATTATGTGGATATGAAAAGGAATCACGGATATTCACGGACCATTCCCGCAGTTACAGATAAATATGTTGTAACAATTGGTCCCCGGTCGCATGTAATGTGTGTCGATCCTGTTAGTGGTAAAATGCTATGGTCACATGATCTTGAAAAAGAGTTTGGAATCAAGGGAACTGAGAAAGGGAGAATCACGCCTGATTTTTATACCGGACAATGTCCATTAATTGATGATGATGTTGCAGTTATAGCGCCGGGAGGAAAAGCTCTGATGATTGGAGTAGATTGTTCATCAGGCAGAATAATCTGGCAGACTCCAAATCCTGATTCGCTCCGGATGTCTCATGGTTCGATAATGCCAATGACAATACAGGGGAAAAGAATGTATGTTTATAATGCTGTTGGCGGAGTTTGTGGTATTTCTGCAGAAAAAAGCGATGTTGGAAAGTTGATGTGGACAACAACTGAATGGAGTCCTGCAACAACGGCTGCTTCTCCAATTTTGCTTGGGAATAATGAGATTGCTGTTTTTGGGAGTTATGGTGCCGGTGGTGCACGTATTTCCATAAGCTCATCAGGATCAGGATATACAGCAACTGTAAAGGAACAGCATAAAGCAACAGATGGCCTTGCAAGTGATCAGCAGACACCAGTTGTACTGGGAAACTATATATGGAGCGTTTTACCTGAGAATGCAGGTGCTCTTAAAAAACAGCTGGTCTGCTATAAAAAATCAGATCTACTGACAGCTATCTGGTCAAGCGGGAAAGAAAATAGGTTTGGGCGCGGCCTGGGACCTTATATAGTTAGCGGAAACAATCTTTATCTTCTTGATGATGACGGAAATCTTTATTTTTACAAAATACAGGATACTAAAGTAACTCTTATCGCAAGCCATAAGATTCTTAAGGGTGTTGAAGCCTGGGGACCGATGGCAATTGCAGGTAAGTACCTTATTATGAGGGATGCAAGAAATTTACTTTGTTTGAATATTGGTAAATGAAATTTAGATGAACAGAAAAGCTGTTACTATTCTATCTGTCTTAATTATACTCGCATTTATCGGGTATATAGTCTTCGACTTTGTGAGACCGGCTGATGCACTCAAAAATGAAACCAGAAACACAGATAGTGTGCAGATACCTGATGAATGGAAAATAACATCTGAACTGAAGGTTGAGGATGGATCTCTCAGGGCTGTTGCTATATCTCCTGCCGGACTGGTTTATCTTGGCGGTGATTCATTTGTATCTTGCTATGATAATGAGCTGAAACTTATCTGGAACGTAAAAACTCCTGCACCTGTTACAGCCTTATCTAATTCCGGGGATACTGTTTTTGCATCCACTGCAGAACAGATTCTTGTAATGAGTAATACAGGAAAAATAATAAATGAATGGGGCCCGTTTGAAGACAGCTGTTTATTTACTTCAGTCAGCTCGAACAGGAAATATCTCGCTTTTGCTGATGCAGGCAATAAGATGGTATTCATACTTGACAAAGGCGGCGAGGTAAAAAGGATGATCGGTCAGAATGATAAACACTTTGTTATTCCGAGTCCTTATTTTGATGTGGCTCTCGATAGTGACAATAATCTGTTCGTGGCAAATACCGGCCTGCATCGTATTGAAACATATACAATTGATGGTGTGCTGAAAGGTCAGTTCGGAGAAGCAGGAACCGCTCCGGGAGCCTTTTGCGGCTGTTGTGCTCCTCCTCATTTTGCGGTTATTCCGCAAGGTTTTGTCACTGCTGAAAAAGGCATAAACAGGATCAAGATATTGGATAAGAAGGGAGAATTTGTTGAGTTTGTAAATTCAAAAAATAACTTTATAAAGTCTGTTCCTCTCGATCTTGCTTCAGCTGATGGAGTTACAATTTATGCTGCCAATCCAGCTGATTCGAAACTTTATGTATTTAAACGGAAATAATTAAAGACAAAAGACAAAAGTATAAAGACAAAAGGAAATCCATTAACCACAAAGTTCACAAAGATTCAAGAACTAAGGTCGCAAAGAAATTCAAAGAATAGTCCAGAATCAGCCCCCCTTTAGGCGGGATGGGGGCAAAAAAATCAGAAACATAAAATATATGACCAGAAATGAATTAATAAAACGACTTGGAAGATACATTCTTCTGCTGTTGATAGCTATAATTGCCATTTCTCTCGGGAAAAAAATATCTGGTGCAAATGAATGCTCCACCTGTGCGGGTAAAGGCATTTGTAATGGAAAAACAGACTGTAAAAAGTATTAATTGGAGTTACTATGACGGAGGGTAAAAATAAATACCAGTCGCGGCGCGATTTTGTAAAATCTGCAGGAAAGCTGATTGTTGTATTGCCATTAGTTGTTGTCCCGGCTTTACTAATCAGGAAGACATCTGTAAAAGGTTATGCCTGGCAGATCGACCCTCTTAAATGTACTCAGTGCGGTCAATGTAAAACCAACTGTGTGATGACTCCTTCAGCATCAAAATGTGTGCATGCTTTCCGGATGTGCGGCTATTGCGACCTGTGCGGAGGCTATCTGAGACAAGGTGTGAAAACGATCAGCACCGGGGCGGAAAACCAGATGTGTCCTACAGGAGCCATAACACGCAAATTTGTGGAAGAACCATATTTTGAATACACGATAAATGAAAATCTGTGCGATGGTTGTGCAAAATGTGTAAAAGGATGTGGTGATTTCGGTAATGGTTCACTTTATATGCAGATACGGCATGACAGATGCCTTAATTGCAACGACTGTTCAATAGCAAGAACATGTCCTTCGAATGCAATATCAAGAATCCCTGCGAGCCTGGCATATTTGCCAAAAGATGTAGCAAGGAAGTAAACAGTAACCAGGAAACAGTAAAAAATAATATGAATTCTAATCTGCGGAATCTGAGGGAAATAAAAAGAAGAACTTACACAGAGTTGCACAGAGTAGACACAGAGAACCACTGAGAGCAAAACTGAATTAACCCCCCTTTAGGCGGGAAGGGGGGCAGAAATATGCAAAAAACGCAAAACACATACATGAAGAAAGCATTACCATATATTATTTTCATTTTGTTGTTGTTCTGGCACGTAGTTCTGTTTGCTCAGGACAGGTTTCCAAGGCCTGAGTTTGAATCAGGGCATACTTATCCGACGAACCAGATGCCTGCTCCAAGAGCTCAGGTATTTGAATATATTGATGTAATGGTATTAATTGGCGCTTTGATAATTACTACCTGGCTGGCATTGAAAAAAAGATCCCGTCAGGGCCTGATATGGATGTCAGTGTTTTCTCTGGCCTATTTCGGATTTTACCGGCAAGGTTGTATTTGCTCTGTGGGATCTGTCCAAAACGTTTCTCTGGCACTTTTCAATACAGGATACTCTATTCCTCTTACAGCCTTACTATTCTTCATTATACCTCTTCTTTTTGCACTTGCCTACGGACGTGTTTTCTGTGCTGGGGTTTGTCCTCTTGGCGCTATTCAGGAGCTTACAGGACTCAGGCCGGTTAAACTTCCTAAGGCGGTTGAAATAATCCTGTCGTTTGTACCATTTGTTTATCTTGGAATAGCTGTGTTGTTTGCATCTACGAACAGCCAGTTTCTAATATGCAGGTACGATCCTTTTGTTGGCATTTTCAGACTGGATGCACCTTATACCATGATCATCTTTGGAGCATTATTGCTTTTATCAGGAATATTTGTAAACAGACCGTACTGCCGATTCCTTTGTCCTTATGGTGTTCTTCTGAATATTTTCTCAAGGTTTGCCGGAAAACATCTTACCATAACTCCGGCCGAATGCACAAATTGCAGGCTTTGCGAGGAAGTTTGTCCGTATGATGCAATACTCCCCTCCGATTCAGAACAAAAGCGTGAAGAGCCGGAACAATCAAGAAAGCGTTTTATGCTGTATTTTCTGCTTGTCCCGGTGTTTGCGATCGCCGGAGCATTTTCATTATATAACCTTGCTCCTTCATTAGCAGTCGCAAATAATTCCGTACGTCTTGCAAGGGAGATAAGAGCAGAAAAGAAAACTGGCGCTATGTCCGCTTTAAAAGAAGTTGCTGCCTTCAAGGAATCAGGCAAGACAGAATCTGAATTATTTAAGGAAGAGGGACTGATCATAGGAAGATTCAGGCATTCAGCTCCATGGGCGGGTACATTTCTGGGAATATCATTCGGCATAGGAATGATTTCACTTAGTATAAGAAGCAAAAGAAGCGAATATAAGCCACACCAGGGAAAATGTTATAGTTGTGGCAGATGTTTCAAATATTGTCCAATTAAAGTAAAGGTTTGAAATGAAAATTAATATTGCTGAAAAAGATATCAGTATCCTTAAGATTGTCAGTCAGATCTCAGGCGGATTTGCTCTTATCATCGCCATGACAATGATCTTCAGCCTTATTCAGTTGAAAACCGTTAAGCCACTTGACAATCCTGTTTTGTTATCTCTAAAAGAACAGTATGATAAAGATCCTTCAAATGGTACACTGGCAGAACAGGTAAGAGCAATGGACCTAATGTCGAGAAAAGCTTACTTCAGTTCAAGATGGCAGGTTGTGACGGGTTCATATCTGTTAATAGCAGGAGTGATTGTATTCATCATTTGCCAGCGGTTTATATCGGAGAACGAAAAGCTCACACCTGTTGTGACAGATCTGAAACCGGATACCCTGATTACACATTCGAAATACAGAAAATATTTGATTTCGGGAGTTTCTTTTATTTTTGTCGCTGCTCTCGTTTCATCCTTTTTTCTTCGGGTTGATCTTCCTGATATTTCCGGAAGACCATCGCAAGCATCAAAAGGCGGAGAAAGCCGTAACGATAAGGCAGCTAAAGTAGATAAGACAAACTGGCCTTCCTTCAGGGGGCAGGATAGTCGTGGTATTGCAGGAGGCTCAGGATATCCTACTGAATGGGATGCTGCGGGCGGAAAAAACATCGGATGGAAAATTGAGATCCCGGGAAAAGGAAAAAGCTCACCGGTTATATGGGACGATAAAATTTTTGTAACAGGAGCACAGGAAAATACCTGTAATATCTATTGCATTGATAAAAAGTCAGGAAAAATACTCTGGACAGGTTCAGCTTCAGGTATCACGGGGGAACCGACAGTTTTGCCAAAGACCGATGCCGAAGCCGGGCTTGCTGTTTCAACAGCCGCCACGAACGGGAAAGTGGTATGCGCTGTTTTTTCAAATGGCAACCTGGCCTGTTTCAATATGGATGGGAAACAGTTGTGGGCAAAAAATATTGGTATCCCCGAAAGTTCTTACGGCTACACTTCTTCCTTAATGATCTATAATGATATTCTGCTTATTCAGTTTGACAGCAATACAAAAATTTCTCTTATCGGATTGGACCTGGCAACTGGTAATCAGAAATGGGAAACAATAAGACATGGCCATGCTGTCTGGTCTTCTCCGGTACTTGCCTATTTTTCCGGAAAATCAGAACTTGTTATAAATGGAAATCCTTATGTAAGCGGTTACGATCCGTTAACAGGTAATTTGCTCTGGGAAGTTGAATGCATGAGCGGAGATGTTGCTCCTTCAGTGGCGGTGAACAGTTCAATGGCGTATGCTGTAACCGATTATGCCAAACTGGTTGCCATTAAACCGGGGAATGGCGTATCCATAGCATGGGAGGATAATACTTATACACCTGACGTATCCAGTCCGGTTGCAACTGATGAGTATTTATTTGTTTCAACCGGCAATGGAGATGTGGCATGTTATAATGCAATGAAAGGCGATACTCTATGGACTCATTCTTTTCAGGATCCATTTTATTCATCGCCGATTGTAGCGGATGGAATGGTATATCTTCTGGACAGAAGCGGGAAAATGCATATTGTGAAGGCAGAATCGAAATTCAGTCTTGTAGCTGAATCTCAGCTGGGTGAAGCAACAGATTGTTCTCCGGCTTTTTCCGACAAGAAAATTTATATCCGTGCAAAGAAAAACCTTTATTGTATTGCAAAAAATTGAGCGCTCCGAAAACTGAAATATTGACAAATAGCTGTAACTGTAACGGATCATCCGTTGTGGATGTTAAACCTGTCATTGATGAAGTTGTCGCATCCACAGGGAAAGAGGCTGAGAAGGTCATTCTCATACTCCAGGAGGTGCAAAAGAAGCTTAACTGGCTACCATCTGATGCCCTCAGGTACATATGTGAAATAACTGATATCACACCGGAACAGATCTCAGGAGTATCTACTTTTTATTCACAATTCAGACATCTTCCTGTTGGTGAACATACCATTAAAATATGTGCAGGAACTGCCTGTCACGTCAAAGGAAGCCCGTTAATATCAGATGCATTTAAACGCGTTTTGAAAATCGATGACACACGAAATGCATCGCCGGATAATCTTTTTTCAATCGAAGAAGTTGCCTGCCTTGGATGTTGCACACTTGCTCCTGTTGTTCAGATCGATGGTAAAACATATGGTCACGTCAAACCTACACAGGTTGATGAGATCATTTATGATTTTCTGCATACTGTAAACAGAAATACGAATGCGCCGGGTACCGACGGAGATAATGATTTCGATGCTGAAATAAGAATAGGCATAGGTTCATGTTGTGTTGCCGGAGGCAGCAAAGAGATTCTGTCGCAGATTATTGAGATAAAAGAAAAATACAACCTTAATATCAGACTGAAACCCGTAGGTTGTGTAGGAGTCTGTAACCAGACGCCTTTAATGGAAATTGTAACAAAAGATAATACTCACTCAAGATATACTAAAGTAAACAAGTTACAGGTTGAAGAGATCCTGCTTAAGCACATCAGGCCAGGCGGTTTAAAAAACAAGATCAAGTATAACATAAACGATCTGGTAGACACTTTTCTTTCAGAGGATAAACTAACAGGACAAATAAATATTCCGGTCGAATTAAGAGAAAAGTATCTAAATAACTTTCTTAATCACCAGGTACATATTGCTACAAATTACAGCGGTACACTGACACCGGATTCGTATGATGAGTATTGTCTGTCAGGAGGTTTTAATGCTTTTCACAAGTGCCTTCGGGAATCAGACCTGGAATCAATTATTCAGATAATAACTGACAGTGGTTTAAGAGGACGGGGCGGTGCAGGATTTCCTACGGGGAGAAAATGGAAAATCTCCTCGCAGAACAAAGGAGATGAAAAGTATGTTGTATGCAACGGAGATGAAGGTGACCCGGGTGCATTTATGGACAGGATGCTGCTTGAATCATTCCCGTTCAGGGTTATAGAGGGTATGATAATTGCAGGTTTCGCAACCGGCGCAAATGAAGGTATTTTCTATATTCGCGCTGAATACCCTCTGGCAGTAATAAGAGTGAGAACGGCCATTAAGTTATGTTATGAAAATGGTATTCTTGGCAGTAATATATCAGGGACTGCTTTTTCATTCAATATTAAGGTTTTTGAAGGTGCAGGAGCATTTGTGTGCGGTGAAGAAACAGCACTTATAGCCTCATTGGAAGGCAAACGAGGAACTCCGCATCTCAGGCCACCCTACCCTGCTGTCAGGGGATTCAGGGACAAGCCTACCCTTGTTAATAATGTTGAGACGCTTTCATTAATCCCATGGATTATTTTAAACGGCGCAGATGCGTTCAGATCATACGGCTCAGAAAAAAGCAAAGGTACAAAGGTCTTTGCCCTTGCAGGAAAGATTTCCAGAGGAGGCCTCATTGAGGTTCCAATGGGTATAACAATCCGTGAAATAGTTGAAAATATAGGCGACGGAGTTGCAGATGGAAATACATTCAAGGCTGTCCAGATCGGAGGACCTTCAGGTGGTTGCATTCCTGAAAGTAAAGCTGATACTACCATAGATTATGAGGAGCTTATAAAACTAGGTGCTATGATGGGATCAGGTGGCATGGTTGTGCTTGACAATACCGATTGCATGGTTGACATGGCAAAATATTTTCTGACCTTCACTCACCAGCAATCATGTGGAAAATGTACATTTTGCAGGATCGGAACAAAACACATGCTCAATATACTTACAAACCTTACTATAGGCAAAGCTACACTCGATGATATTAAAGAACTTGAAGAACTTTGCAAATCTGTTAAGGACGGAAGTTTATGCGGGTTGGGAAAAACGGCTCCGAATCCTGTCCTCACAGGTCTGAAATATTTTCTTGAGGAGTATGAAGAACACACCAGGGGTATCTGCAGGGCAAAAAAATGCCAGGGCTTAATAAAATACAGCATTACTGATTCTTGCACAGGATGCACAAAATGCTCTCAGGATTGTCCGGTTAAAGCCATCTCCTTTACGCCTTACCAGAAACATGAGATAGACCAGTCAATATGCACTAAATGTGATAACTGTCGGATCGTTTGTCCGGAAAAGGCTATCGAAATAATAAACATTAATGATTAAGCTGAAGATAGATAATAAAGAATTTGAGGTACCTGAGGGATTGACAATCAGGGAGGTTGCTAACGATGCAGGTGTGGAGATAGCTACCCTTTGTCATAATAATAATCTGCCGCATTATTCTTCATGTATGGTGTGCATGGTCAGAGATAAAAGATCAGGGAATTACCTGCCTTCCTGTTCAGCTTTAATACAGGAGGGTATGGATATTGATTGTTCATCTGAAGAAGTAATATCGATCCGAAGTAAGGCAATCGAGCTCCTTTTGTCTGAACACAGGGCTGAATGTGAAGCTCCTTGTAAAGTGGTTTGTCCTGCAGGATACAATATTCCACTAATGAACAGGCATTTGAGCGCTGGAAATTTTGATGCTGCTCTTCAATTAGCTCAGGATCAGATTCTGATTTCTGGATTGGCATGCATCAATTGCGCAGGATATTGTGAGAATGCCTGCAGGAGAAAAAAAGTTGATCAACAGATCTCTATAAAAAATATTCAAATATTTGTTTCACAACTGATTACAGGCACAGTTCCGGTTTCGGACAAGCAGAATGTAAAGATCGCAGCCAATAAAGAAAAAACTGAAAAGCCATCGAAAAGATACACTTCCCGCATAGGTATGCTCGGACCGGAAGAGTTTAAAGAGTGGTTGAAAGAGTGCAAGAATGAGGTTGTGAGATTCAGTGAAATAACTGACAGGGAATCAGCTTCACAGGAATCAGGAAGTTGTATGCACTGCGATTGCAGAGCTGCTGATAATTGTGGTCTCAGGAATATTGCAGATAAATATAATGTTAAAGATCCCCGGGGAAAGCTTGTGAATTCACCTATCGAAAAGAAAATCAATCTCAGCAACGGATTGATATTTGAGAATGCAAAATGCATTAAATGCGGCTTGTGTGTGAGGCTTTGTGAAGATTCGAAAGAAAAACCTGCACTCTGTTTCATCAACAGGGGTTTTATCAGTATAATTTCCGAACCCCTCACCGAAGATTTTAACAATATTCTGAAAACGAAAAGCCAGGAGGTAATTGATATTTGTCCGACTGGGGCATTGAGACGGTTTTGGCCCCCTGTCCCGCTGTCGCGGGCCTTCCCCCTAAAGGGGGACTAATTCGGTAACATTAACCGGATTAACCCCCCTTTAGGGGGGCAGGGGGGCAAAATAATCCTTTGAGAGCTTTAGTGTTAATGAATTTGATTCACAATATTTTAATAATTTTATAACTTATCTGAGCTAAAGAGTTTTTTATGAGATTCATTTCAACCATATTTTTTTGTTTATTCATCATCTTTTCTGTTTCTGCTCAGATATCAGATTCTGACTGGCCGTTATTCAGAGGAAAAGCTGACCTGGCTGGAAATATTGAATCTGAGCTTCCTGTTTCACCTAAGCTTTTATGGAGTCTGAAGACCGGAGGAAACACAAAATCATCCCCGGTTATAAGTAATGGCACTATTTTTTTCGGTAATGACAAAGGTACACTCATAGCTATTTCCCCTGATGGCAAAATAAAGTGGAAGTATGAATCCGGAGCATCAATAGATGCCCCTCCGATGGTATTTGGAAATAAAGTCATTTTTGGAACAAGTGAAGGCATTCTAAAAGCAGTTGACAAGTTTAGCGGCAAGCTGATCTGGTCATATACCACCGATAACCAGATTGCAGGATCAGCGAACGTTTGGGTGGAAGGCAATAAAGCAGGTATTATTGCGGGCAGCTATGATTTCTATCTACACTGTGTGGATGTACAGACAGGAAAATCTCTCTGGAAGGTCGAGACAGAAAACTATATAAACGGTACACCCGCAATTTTAAACGGAAAAATTGTTTTTGGCGGCTGTGATGGTATGCTCAGGGTAGTTGATCCGCTTACGGGAAGGCAAAAGGACAGTGTAAATATAGGAGTATATATCGCTTCCTCTCCCGCCCTCTCTCATGATAAAGCATATTTCGGAGATTATGATGGCACAAAATACTGTGTAAATATCAATACAAAAAAAATTCTTTGGAAGATTCAGGGCAGTGAGGAGTCAGGTGCAATTCTGGGTATACCTGCCATAGGACCTCATTCAATTGTAATCGGAAGTGAAGATAAATATCTGTATTGCTATAACCCTTCTGACGGAAAATTACTGTGGAAATACCGTACAAACGGAAGGGTGATAAGTTCAGCGGTAATATCCCCGACAAAAGTTCTTTTTACAAGTATGGATGGCTATATTTATATTCTCGGATTGGAAGACGGAAAAAAACTATGGAGCTTCAATGCAGGAACTCCAATAAGCAGCTCTCCGGCGGTGATAAACGGGAGGTTTTTCATCCTTACTGAAGATGGAAGATTAATGGCATTTGGAGAAAAATAGACGAAAATGAAAATTGTTTATCTCATAACAGGTTCCGGAGGTTCATTTTATTGCGGCAACTGTTACCGCGATATGATCTACCTGAGGGCTATCCGGAAAGTTCCCGGAACAACAGCTTCAGCAATACCATTATATCTTCCCCCCGATAAATCAAATATTGAAACAGGACTTGATAAGAATGTCTTTTTCGGAGCAATTTCAATGTATCTGAGGGAAAAAGTCCCTTTTCTAAGAAAGATGCCTGTATTCATGGACAAATTGGTCGATTCCGCTCCTATGCTTAAAATGGCAGCAAGAAGGGCTGGAACAACCCGCACGGAAGGTCTCGAACAGATGACATTGAATATGATAAAGGGAGAAAATGCTTTTCCTGAGAAGGAGCTTCAGCGACTTGTTGATTATCTGCTTAAAGATGGAAAGCCTGATATTATTCACCTTTCTAATGCTCTCATTATTGGATTGGCCCGGCGGATAAAGAAAAAACTTGACGTTAAGGTTGTCTGCTCCCTTCTTAATGAAGATGACTGGATCGACGAGATGGCAGAACCATATCAATCGGATGCCTGGAAATTGATATCCAGGGAAGCACACAATGTTGATGCCTTTTTGACTCCCAGCAATTACTTTAAAGAGTTGTTCATTTCCAGGACCGGGGTCGCACGGGACAATTTTAATGTTGTGCCACTTGGATTTGATCCGGGAGACCTTACTAATGTTGTCAAAAGAGAAAATTACCCGGCAGTCGGATACTTCTGCAGGATCAACTCACAGAATGGCTTTGACAAGCTTGTTGATGCCTTTATTGAGCTAAAATCGGACAATGACCTTCCGAATCTGACACTTCATGTATCAGGCGGCTACACAGGTGATGACAAGCCATTCATAGCTGAGCAGATAAAGAAAATAAAAGCTGCCGGTCTGAAAAGCTTCATAAGAATTTATCCTGAATTTCAGGGGAACAGCAAACATGAATTTTTCAGTAATATAGATGTTATGAGCGTTCCGGTAAGAAAACATGATGGCTATGGATTGTATATCCTTGAAGCCAATTCAGCTGGTGTCCCGGTGGTTCAGCCTGAAACCGGAGCATTCCGGGAAATCATTGAGAAAACACAGGGAGGAATAACTTATTCACCCGACACTGTTGGAAAACTATCGGAAAGCATTTTGAAATTATTAAAGGACAATGACTTACGGATCAGGCTTGGCATTCAGGGAAAGGAAAGAGTCTTGGCGGACTTTTCACTCGATAAAATGTCTGAAGGTCTATCGAAAGTTTATAATTCTTTAGTTTAATCTTATAATTTCTTAACTCACAAAGGAACACAAAGGGATTTATTGATAAACACATACACTTATAAAATGCTATCAATAAGAAATATATCAAAATCGTTCGTACAACGGGGTTTGGTACTTGACAATCTCAGTCTTGAAGTGAATGAAGGAGAATCAATTGCTATCATGGGGCCATCGGGTTCGGGAAAAACGACTCTGATGAATATCATTGGTCTGCTAGACAAGCCCGACAGCGGTGAGATTATTTTCAAGGGAGCTTCAATTGCAAACTTTGATGAAGATGAATCTGCTGTTTACAGAAACACTAACATAGGATTTGTTTTCCAGGATCATCTGCTTTTACCATATCTTACTGTATCAGAGAACATTCAACTTCCTTTACTTGCATCAAAACATTCGAGCGGAGAACTTTTAGCAAATGAGAAGCATTTAAAGGGATTAATGGATAATACAGGTATATATGATCTCCGAGACAAGTATCCTTCTCGTATTTCCGGCGGAGAATCCCAAAGAGTGGCTTTAGTCAGGGCCCTGGCTAACAACCCGTCGATACTCCTTGCAGATGAGCCAACAGGATCCCTGGATTCAAAGAATGCGGAGAATCTGGGCAAACTTCTTACTGAGATTAACAAGGCTTCAGGAATAACAATCATTCTTGCTACACATTCAATGGATCTTGCAAAGAAGATGTCAAAAATCCTTCGTCTTGAGGAAGGCAAATTGACAGTTTAAACAGAATAGAAAATAACTTATTATAATGCCTGGCACTTTCCGTTTAATATTAAAATCAATAAAATTCTTTAGAAAGCCAGTATCGTACCAGGTACTTATTATAATTCTGCTATGCGCTGTCATAACAGGATCATTGCTTATAGGAAGATCGGTTAAGGAGAGTCTTAAAAAGTCAGCTTCAGAACGACTTGGCAATACCGGTATTCTGATAAGTTCAGGAATAAGGTACTTTGATCCTGGACTTGTTCAAAGATTAAAAGACAGCGCTTCGTTAAGCTGTACCGGTTTAATCGAACTTAACGGTTCCTGTCAGAGTATGAGTTCTCAAAAGGGGGGATTTAATACCCATATATTTGGTGTGGGAAATGACTTCTTTGCTTTTAACGGGTTAGATACCATCTCAATAAAACCCGGGGAAATTGCTATTAATAGAAAGCTGGCAGATTTTCTTGGGATAAAGAAAGGTGAAGATCTCATAATTAAATATTCAGAAATAAGCGACATACCTCATGATGCGCCTTTTTCTCCCGGAAAGGAAGCGGGAAAGTCAATAGTGATGAGAGTTGGAACAATTCTGGAATCATATCAGACGGGAAATTTCTCCCTCTCAATAAGTCAGATAACACCCATGAATATCTTCATTAACCTTAAAGATTTGGAGGTTGAGCACGGTAATCATCTTAAAATAAACAGGTTGCTGATTAAAAATGAAAAAAAGAATTCGCTTGCCCAGATATCTGCGCTTATTAAGCAATCCCTGAAGCCGGCAGATGTTGGCATAAGACTACGGAAAATAACTAAAACCGGGGAATTTGAGCTTGTTTCTGACAGGATTTTTATCGATGAAACAATACTAAAAGAAATCAGTAAACTGATGCCTTCAGCTGCTCCTGTTCTAACCTATCTCGCCAACAGGTTTGATTCCCGTAAAAGTTCAACGCCCTACTCATTCATTTCAGCGCTGCCTTCTTCACTCTATCCTGAAATTGCCGACGGCAAAGGAATGCTTATAAACAGATGGCTGGCAAATGACCTTTCAGCCGGTGAAGGAGACATAGTTAAAATGTATTGGTATTCACCTGATTCAGTAAACAAGCTTATTGAAAAAAGCGGCGATTTTATTATTAAACGTATAGTTGATATGGAAGGTATCTGGTCGGATTCCCTTCTTATGCCTGATTTTCCGGGAATTGCAGGAAAAGAATCCTGCTCCGACTGGGATGCAGGTGTGCCAATAAAAATGCATGAAATCCGCCAAAGGGATGAAGACTACTGGAATAAATACAGAGGAACACCTAAAGCTTTTATCAGTTATGAAACGGGGAAAAAATTGTGGGGTAATAATTTTGGTCCGGCCACTTCCGTGCGATTTCCTTCAGGTTTAAGTGAAAATGATATTCTGGACAAGCTTAATGGGTCGCTTGATCCGGATAAGATGGGTTTCACAATAACAGATCTGTCGAATGAATCTGTCAAAGCGGCTAATGAAAGTGTTGATTTCGGGACACTGTTCCTGAGTCTGGGTTTTTTCCTGATCCTGGCTTCAGTTTTGTTGCTATCATTTGCCACCTCGTCATATTTTAATTCCAAACGGGTACATATCAGTACATTGTATGCTCTGGGATTTAAAAACAGAAAGATAGCTCAAATACTGTTACTTGAATCAGTAATAATAAGTCTGACAGGATGTATAGCAGGAGTTTTTACCGGATACCTGGTTAATATCCTCATTACCCGTGCACTGAATACAGTATGGACCGGTGCTGTACAAACCAATGCACTTTTTGCATACTTTAATATTCTACCGGCAGTTGAAGGATTTCTTCTTACCTTCTTTACAATTATGGCGCTTATGCTGATAAAGGTTAAACGATACCTTAATGCGCTGAATAAAAAAGAAAAAGTGATTTATACTGTTCCTTCCGTTTTAAAAAACCTTTTGATTCTGATCGCCGGTGTCATAGCAACAATTTCTTTATTTGTAAGCTATATATTAAACAAGGATCAACAGGTCGCATTCTCTTTTGCAGCAGGAACATTGCTGTTGCTTACTCTGGTTTTTTCCTGGCGGCAGTACTACATAAACAGATCTGTTTCCGGCAAAGGCAGAATTAAAAACAGCAGGCAACTATCGCATCTTTACTATTCACTCAATCCGTCAAATGCAGTTACTCCAATACTGTTTATTGCAGCAGGAATTTTTACTATTGTTATTACAGGTGCAAACAGAATGAATTTTAATGAAAAGCAGAATAAAAGATCTGGCGGAACCGGAGGTTATCTTCTCTGGTGCGAAAACACTGTCGCTATACATGAAGATTTGAATTCAGAATCAGGAAGAAAAACATTAGGTCTTGACAATGATCAATTGAGGGAGATGAGTTTTGTGCAGATGAAAAGATCTTCAGGGAATGATGCAAGTTGTCTTAATCTAAACCATATAACAGCACCGCCGATTATAGGACTTGATCCTGATATTTTTATTGCAGAAAAAGCATTTTCGTTTTCAAAAGCGCTTGCCTTCAGGGGAATGAATAATCCATGGCAGTTTTTGGATCTCACTTCAGAAAACAATACAATTTATGGAATCGCTGATCAGACTGTACTTGAGTGGGGATTAAAACTGAAACCCGGTGATACTTTGGTATTAAGAGCTGAAAATGGACAACCTTTAAATATTATTATTGCAGCAGGATTACAATCATCAGTTTTTCAGGGAAATGTACTGGTTGGCATGAAGAATTTCACAAAGTATTATCCTTCAGCCTCGGGTACTCCTCTGTTTCTTGTTGATGGTAACGGTAAGTTAATGGATCTTTATAAAGGCACATTGAATGAGAGACTGGAAAATTATGGAATCAATATTGAAAAAACATCTGACCGTCTTGTTGCATTCTATGAAGTTACAAACACATATCTCTCAGTATTTGAGGTTTTTGGCGCATTTGGAATGATAATCGGGATAGCAGGTCTCGGATTTGTTCTTCTTCGGAATTATAACCAGCGAAAACAGGAATTTGCAATACTCCTTGCGACAGGATTTAGTGTGAAAAAGATTAAAGGAATGATACTTTCAGAATTAGTCCTGATTCTATTTGCCGGTGTATCAGCAGGATTTATTTCCGCTCTCACTGCAACTTCAACATCAATAAAAAACAGTACGGGAATACCATGGTTGTTTGTAATGCTGATGATTGTGGCGATAGTATTCTCAGGTTTATTGGCCATGTTTTTATCCCTGAGATCAGTAACAGGCAATTCACTCATTTTGAGTCTTAAAAAGGAATAGCCTCTGATTATTTTTTCCCGACTGCCACCAGATATTTCTGAGTTCTGAAAATAATCATACCGTCAGTAAGTGCGGGTGCTGTCATACATATATCATTCATAGGTATTTCAGCCAGAAGCTTAAATTCATCACCATCCTGAATGATATAAATTGTTCCCTCCTCATCAACTACATATATTTTACCATCGGAAGCAACCGGTGATGCTATAAAGCTTTTTGTCTTACCAAGTTTTGCATTATAAATCTCCTTTCCGGTTAGCGGATCAAGACAAATCAATGTTCCATTCCAGTTGACATTGTATAGATGATTTTTATAAAGCAGTAAAGTATGCATATATGAACCTCCACGCGGAAGACTCCATTTTATGTATTCATTGGATGTTTCAGTCTCTTTCAGTGTAATATCACCTACTGCATTTGTTTTGACAGCAATAATAGGAGAATTTCGTCCATGAGCACTGTTAAAATAGATCATATCATTTCCAACTATTGGTGTTGGGATCTGAATATCGCCGCCACCCGACATCTTCCATATTTCCTTCCCGGTTTCGATATCATATCCGCCGCGGTTTTTGTAACCATTTAGAGCAACATAGGTTTTTCCGCCGTATGTATAAATATTGGGCGTACACCATCCCGGGTATTCATCCCGTTGCGTTTTCCATAGTTCTTTTCCTGTTTTAACATCATATGCTGCAACGAAAGAGTTCTCCAGTACATCGCACTGGATAATAAGAACACCATTGTAAATGACAGGAGAACTGGCAAATTCCCATTCCGCAGTTTTTACTGCGAAAAAAACTGATCTTAGCAGGCCGAAGCTTTTCTGCCATATCAGATTCCCGTTCATATCATAGCAGAACAAACCCTCTGAGCCGAAAAAGGCAACAACATATTTTCCATCAGTGGCAACCGATGTATTAGCATGAGTTGATTTTGGATGACGTTTCATTTTGGGAATACCTTTAAAAGATGTCCTATCCCAAATCATCTTACCGGTATTCTTATCAATGCAGTAAACTTTCCATTCGTGTACCGATGAATCTCTTACAGGTGTTATATCCCCATAGATTCCGGGTTTAAACCCATCGCGGTCTGCCTGACTTATTGCGCTGGTTATAAAAACTTTATTATCCCAGATTACCGGGCTTGAAAGTCCTAAGCCGGGTATTTCAGCTTTCCATCTTACATTGATCATCTTGCTGACGTCAAATGATTCAGGCAGATTTGTATTATCCAGAACACCTGATGATAATCTTCCCCTGTATGCTGTTCATTGCCTGTCTGGATTAATCTGGCAGAAAACTTCTCTTATTGAAAAAACTGAAAGCAGGGCTATAAATAAGAAAATGAGATGTTTTTTCATTGTTTTATTTATTATGATTATATATTATTTCTTTCCGACAGCAATAAGATATTTCTGAGTTCTGAAAAATATTATACCGTCAGTAATTGCAGGTGCAGTCAAACAAACTTCATACATAGGTATTTCAGCAAGTTGTTTGAAGGAGTCACCGTCTTTGATTATGTAAACAGTTCCTTGTTCGTCCACGATAAAAATCTTTCCGTCTGACGCTACCGGAGAGGCTATAAAACTCTGAGAGTTTCCAAGCTTAGCATTATATAGGACTTTACCTGAAGAGGCGTCATAACAGACAACAGAGCCGTTCCAATTTACATTATAAAGATGATCGCGATAATCTAGCAAAGTATGAATATATGATCCTCCCCGCGGAATGCTCCATTTCACATATTCATTAAGCACCCCGGTTGGTCTTGGTGTAATATCTCCTGCAGCATCAGTTTTAACAGCGTAAATTGGGGAAGAGGGCCCATGAGCACTGTTAAAATAAATAAGATCCTTGCCAATAACCGGGGTTGGAATCGGAACATCGCCCCCTCCCGACATTTTCCATATCTCCTTTCCTGTCTCAAAATCATATCCTCCCCTGTGTTTGTAGCCATTAACCGCGATCCGTGTTTTTTCTCCGTCCTTGTAAATATTTGGTGTACACCATCCTGGATATTCGTCTCTACTGGTTTTCCATAATTCTTTTCCTGACTTAAGATCATATGCAGCCAAAAATGAATTTTCAAGTACGTCGCATTGAATTACCAAAACACCATTGTAAATAATCGGGGAACTGGCGAACTCCCATTCTGCTGCAACATAATTATAAGCAACGGATTTAAGCACGCCAAAGTTCTTTTTCCATACCAGATTTCCTTCATAATCATAGCAATATAAGCCTTCCGATCCAAAAAACGCAACTGCATATCTGCCATCAGTAGCAACAGATGCATTGGCATGTGTCGATTTAGGGTGACGCCTGATTTTAGGAATGCCGGTGCAAGCTGTTCGTTCCCATATTGTTTTACCTGAATTCTTGTCAATGCAGATAACCTTCCAGGAATGAACAGAGCTGTCGGCAACAGGCATGCCATCTCCATATATACCGGTTTTAATACCTTCATTATCCGAGCTGCTTACTGCAGTGGTGATGAATAACTTATCGCCCCATATTACAGGACTGGACAATCCAAGTCCTGGTATGGCGGTTTTCCATTTCACGTTAATCATTTTCTGAAAGTCAAATGATTCGGGCAGATTTGCATTATCGAGAATCCCTGATGCCATATATCCTCTGAAACCGGGCCATTGACGTTCCGGTTTGATTTGGCCTTCAGTAATGAATGAAAGAGAAAGAAATGCAATTATTGTTAATGGGAAAAGCAATTTGAATTTCATATTTGATTTGGATTTTGAATTCCAGGTTATTTCTTGGCAGGAAGTTTTCCATTATTCATCCACAAAGTAACTCTGCCCATTCTGTCGTAAGGTGGATAAGCATGCATATCACCTGTTACAAAATCCATTAATCCATCGTTATTAAAATCACCCATTTCCAGCGTCAGCATATGCGTTGGAGCATTGGCAATATTATGAAGTACAAACTGCATATTACCGGTGTTCTCAAGCCAGATGAAACTCTGAGATTCAGGTTTGTCCCAGAGATTAAATGCACTGACGCAAAAAATATCAAGATCTCCGTCATTATCTATATCAACAGGTCTGGCATTATATGCTCCGATAAAGGTGCATATTCTGTGGAATTCAAATTTAAGATTGCCCTTGTTTTCAAGCCATTGAATTCCGTGCCAGGGCCTGCCCTGAGGCGGTATGTAATCAAAAGCGTCACCATTGGTATATAATATATCATCATCACCATCTTTGTCGAGATCGCAGATGTAAATCCCGCTCGAACCAAAGTCTTCGTTATTTGAACCATATATAAGCTTGGATGTGAAATTTCCTTTTCCGTCATTGACGAAACAGTAAATCTCTTCCCATTCCTGGCTTACAAGCGAAATAATATCAAGGTCGCCATCTTTGTCAATGTCGACTATTTCAACATTAATAGGCCCTGAAAGATTCTGCAGAATATGACTCTTGAATTGCCAATTCCCGAGATTTTCAATCCATCTTGTTTCACCATCATCATATCCAAATTGCGCAACAGCCAGATCCAGATCACCATCACCATCCAGATCACCTGCCCTTACATCGGAGACTCTGGCTATCTTATCAACAACTACATGTTTTTTGAAATGATTCTTACCGTCATTTTCAAGTATGACAACCGACCCGATTTTGTCGTTGCTCGGGAAAATTACACCAAGCACCGCTACCAGAATATCTTTATCTCCGTCTTTATCAAAATCGACTACCTGCAGATGGGCGGGAGCGTTTATACTGTCAGCAATGACTGTTTCCGTATAAACTCCAGCCGGATACTGTCTGATCCAGTTTATCGTGTTACTCCTGCAATCGCATACCAGTATATCCAGCAATCCGTCTCCGTCAAGATCAACAGCCTGTACATTTGAAATGAAAGGAGGATCTTTAAAAGTATTTCCAACAGGCTTAGGATCGAGGAAATCGATCTTTGCACCTAATGTACTGTTGTCTGATTTTCCCGTGACATTATCTTTTGATCTTGCTCTGTTCTTGATTCGATTAAGAACCTCAATCCTTGTCATTCCTTTTTGTTTTGCCTGATAACTAATTAACAGATAAGGTATACCAAGAATAAGGAATAGTACTATAACGAACAGGATTAGGTTTTTCAGACCTTTTTTCCGATTTGAGGCAGAGCGATTATCATTTGACATAAGTTGTTTTTTTGGTCATGTAATGATTATATATTAGCCTCAAAAATAATCTAAATGTGCTTTAAGACAGCATTGCATTGAAATAATTTAATTATCATTGAAAATTATATTTGCCGCATCTGTGGAGTCGCGAAAATCGTAATATTTAAATTTCTTTTTCTTTAATGAAAGTTACTAGCAGACATTTTATTAATATCCTTATAATCATTGTTTTAGGATTAATTCCAGCTGTTTTTTGCCAGTTTCTCAAAGAAAAACCGGTAGGCCGGTATATTCATGTAAGAAGTTTCCGCTATGGCAAGGATCCGTATGTTATCCGGTGTAACAGAGGTGACACTCTGCATCTCACTTTTTCTACTGATGATACGGGACATTCATTTTTTCTTCAGGAGTTTGACATCGATGTCAAAATCAGTCCCTCCCGTGATGAGGTTACTGTTTTCAAAACGAGCGATCCCAGCAGTAGCCAGATTATTGAAAAGGAGGTGATTTTAATTGCGAAACATACTGGAATTTATAATTATATAGTTTCAAAGAGTAACTATCGTTGCCATGTCTGGTGCGGGCCGATGCATGCTTTTGAGCAGGGAAAGCTTATAATAATGCCAAATACATTACTGGTCTTCAGTCTTGGCAGTCTTCTGGGCATACTATTCATCTGGTTGATTGCAGTTTTCAGAAGTGTCAAACCCGAGAGCAAAGAAAATGGCCAAAAAGCCGGTTATAAAGATATTCTGAAAGAATCAGGTTTTTTGAGGGGAGTTGTATTATCACGTTATACCCAGGCAGCACTCACACTTTTCACCATGGTCATGATTTATATAGTTATTCTGACCTCTGTATTTGGCACCAAAGTTTCTGGCAGGAACCTGGGAGTCCTGTTAATGTGGGCCATCTGGTTATTCGCCCTGGTAGCGATTATAACTCCCTTTTTCGGAAGATTCTGGTGCACAATCTGTCCTCTGCCTTTTTTCGGTGATCTTATCCAGAGAAGGTCCTTTTTTAATCCGGTTAAAGGCAAAACAAAAAATTATAACAATAAGTTTTCCGGTCTTTTTCTTAAATGGCCCCTCTGGCTGAAAAATGATTGGCTAAGACTGCTGGTTTTTCTGATGCTTGCAACTTTTTCAACAACTCTCGTTGCTACTCCATTCATTTCAGGGATAACCGTGCTTATGCTGATGATTGTTCCTACTTTGATGTCAGGGATATGGGAACTGAGGGCATTTTGCCGTTATGTTTGTCCGGTGAGTGTTTTCGTGGGCCCATTTTCCAGGATGAGCTCCCTGTCTCTCAGAAATAAGTCTCAGGATGTCTGCAATCAATGCAAGCCCCATTATTGCGAGAATGGAAATACCAATGGATGGGCATGTCCCTATGGACTTAATGTTGGTGAAATAAAAGAGAATTCTGATTGCGGACTCTGTCTGGAATGCCTGCGAAGCTGCACATATAATAATGTATCACTTTACACGAGACCATTTGCATCGGAAAAAGGGGCCAGGACAATAAGCGAAGCATGGATGACAATGGCTACTTTCACGATTGCCATTATTTATAGTATACTGTATCTCGGACCATGGCCTGTGGTTCGTGATTATGTTAATATACTCGATAAGCATAACTGGGGTCTGTTCGGAATATATTCTCTGATTATGTGGACATCGGTGTTAATCATTGTTCCGGGGATTGTTTATCTCCTCTCACTTCTCGGCTTCAGCTTTGCAAAAATCAAAGGCACGTCACGTGAAGTATTTCTCGAATTTGCAGGATCTCTCCTACCATTCGGTCTTCTGATCTGGATAGCATTTGTGATACCGATGCTTTTTGTAAATGTCACCTTTATACTTCAATCCTTATCAGATCCCTTTGGCTGGGGATGGGATTTCTTTGGAACAGCCAATACACCATGGCATCAGTTTATACCACAGTTTATTCCATGGTTCCAGGCAGTGGCTGTTTTGACAGGTTTGTATCTGAGTTTAAGAAATATAAGAAGATCGAAATTATTTTCAGAACTAAATCCTATGCAGGTATTAAAGATAAGTTTACCTGTAAGCCTCTTTCTAATTGGAGTTGCAGTAGCAATGCTATTCTTCTTTACAAACTAACTGAACTTTCTTAATTATTTTTCCCGCTGATCTCGCATATTGGCGCAGATGGTTGTAATTTGATCCGCGCTGATCAATGCGATCCTCAGAATTTAATATTATAGTTCACCGATATAATATTAATATCTGAAAGATGTGGCTGATAATCACGCTGAAAGATATATTCTGCTTCAACCGAATGTCGTTTTGCAATCTTAAGGGCCACTCCTGCTGCAAATCTGTTCTTCCCGACAGTACCTGAGAGATCTGAAAACATTGGCTGGAAAGTTTCAACATATATATAGGGATCGAGCGGGAAAACTGGTGTTTTATAAACAGCTTTTAATTTAATTCTACCAGTATAATCAGGATGTGTATCATTCTCATCCTTTATGTAAGTCTTTGTTCTTGTCTGAAGTCTCAGACGGGCAGATAAACTAAAATTGCCTGGTGTGAGACTACCTTTAAAATCGACAAATAATTTATGCTGATAATAATAGGAATTATTATCCTCGATTTTCTTTGTAAGCCTGTAAGAACCTGCTAGTGAAAGATGTTTACTGAAATGATAATCCAATCCGCCTTCAATGAAAGCCTCGTCTATTTTTGAAGCTTTATTAAATGTACGGATATTGGTTGATAGATCAACCTCAAGTTTTTTAGTAAGTTTATGTTCTGCTGAGACTCCATACCATATTCCAAAATCTTTTTTCTGCGCCATGGTGGCAAAAGAAAGAAAAATGAGGAATAGAATAATACACCCCTTTTTAGTCATCATCATCATCATCCGCATTATCTTTATTGTTATCAAAATGTTCATTAGTATTTGCCTGGAATCCAATTACATCATAAAACATCTCAAGAGTACAGGTATCTTTGAGAAAATCGATTTTGCCTATCTCGACTCTTTTTATTTTTTTTATTCCGGTTCTCACCTGGAGGTCATTCAGCAGTTCCTGATTATTTTCAGGCTTTATCAAATCAATTCTTTCATAGATGATGATCTTTGATAATTCATGTTTCTGAAGCCAGAGTTTCTCCATGCAAAATGCGATTGCAATAATCGAAAAGTTTGTAAACAGGACTTCAGCAACACTCGTTTTAGTGTCGGCCAAAGCATTAATTATTGAGACACCTATTGTCAGAAAAAGATAGGTCATCTCTTTGATAGGTATTGAACTTGTCCTGTACCGGATGATTCCAAAAATTGCAAAGAGGCCCAGAGCAAATCCTATCTGTAACTTTACACTTGCCAGAAGATAGCACAAGCTGAAGATGAGGGTTGAAATCAGTATATAGGTAAAAAGATAATCTTTTCTTTTAGTGGTTGAATAATAGAGCCATCTTACAAGAATCAGAACCACAGACATATTAAGTGTAAATCTGGCCAGAAGTTCAAGGAAGCTGGGGAAATCGATAATTTGGATGCCTGCCACATCTATTTTGTCAGGATCAAGAAGATTTAATGTACTCATTTTCGATTTTATTAATTAACAGGAAATTTGGTTTAAATGCATTTTTTCGGGGTACATCTCTAATTAATGCGCTTCCGATACAGTACTTGCTGAAGCTGTTCGGATGAATACCAGTCCGTTTCATGATGTGTCCAATTGGTGACTGACTGGAATGTCGTTCGCGTTTTAGTTCAACAATTGCCAGAAACGGTAATACTGAAAGTCTGCCTTCTGCAGTTGAGAAATTAAGATTGTAGTCAAGTGTTATTCTTTCTTTCAACTCTGTTCCTATGAGCGTGATCCTGGTAAATTCGTTAATCAGGACAGGCATCAGATCGAGAGAACCATAAGGCAGGTATTCTTTAATGAATGCTGAGGCATTCACATCGGGAAAATTTTTACTTAAGCTATTTTCAATTCTCTGTTTAATCGTCCTGTTTTTATTTGTTTTAATTTTTATCTCCAGATATGAAAGTCCTGTGGATTCATATATCCTGTATCTGATTTTGTGCCTGTTGAGTTTGCCTCTCGCCTGTTGTGTATAAAACAAAAGGTCAGCAGTATCAAGGTACGTGGTTCGATAAGGAAAAGCCCTTATTGTGTCAATCTCAAGAACTTTATAACTTCCCGAAAATTTTTTCAGCAGATCAGGAAGTTTCTTAGACGAGAATATATACTTTGTCTCAACTCTGTTCATTAAGTTTACTTCATCCATTTCATCCAGCCCCATCGGCAGAAATGAACTCAGTGATGATTGAATATCAGATTTGTACATTTATCAGTATGTAGTATAGACGTAAGTCTTTTTTGACTTTAGTTTCTTATTTGAATCATAGACAGTTTTTTCAGTCCTCATCCCATTTGCATATTTGTACTCTGATGATTCCTTTAATTTTCCTGCAGCATCAAACTCCTCCTCTTTAATCTTATTGTTATCCGAATCATACTGGTATTTAAAATGCTTATCAACTTTACCTTGTTTATAGGAGATGTTTTCCAGGACATTACCACGCATATCGTAGTATGTTTCAGATTCTTTGAATTGCTTTTTGACCAGCATATCATATTTTTCCTCTGAAACCACCAGACTTTTTATCGTGGCATCTGATCCGGTTTTTTGACACTCAACCTTAAGCGTACCTGCTGAAATCAGAATAATTAAAAAGAATGCTCTTACTGTTTTCATATTGCGGTTTTTTGATTTCTTATTAATAAGAAATTATTACAAGCCTGTTTCAAATGTATACTTGCTCAAACTTAGTTAAAAATATTTTCAATGAATAATAGAATTAAATCTATGAAATGAGCTTTTTTGTCAGGCAAGATCATCTATAAGAAAGATAATATTAAAAGATAATGCATGAATTAAATGAACCTTATACTCATTTAATTGGCTTAAGGAATTATTGTTGATAAATAAAATCAGCAAAGACCTGACCATTTGAACAATTTAGTCAGAGAGATTGTTATCTTTGCAACTTTTTAAACAAATGTATACTGAAAAGCACGGTTCTGAGAAGAGCGATAAGGTACAGATGATACTGGAAGCTTCGCAAAAGAGATTCGGATTATTTGGAATTGAGAAGACATCGATGCGTGAAATTGCAGATGATCTCAAATTATCAAAAGCATCATTGTACTACTATTTCCCTGACAAGGAGAGTCTTTACAGAGCTGTTGTTGAAAAGGAACAGATCGAATTTATTGATAAAATCACAGACCGGATTTTCAGCATACATGAACCAGAGCAGTTGCTGCTTGAATATGCCAATGCACGTCTCTCTTATTTTCGTACATTGCTGAATTTAAGCAGATTGAGACTTGAATCCTTTTCAGGACTCAAACCTGGTTTCAGGGAGACAATTCAGGTTTTTAAAGAAAAAGAAAAGGAGATTGTAAAGAAGATTTTTGAAAAAGGTATATTGAATGGCATTTTCTTTATAAATGATACGGATCAAATAGCCACTCTTTTTCTTGATCTGCTGAAGGGATTGAGGACTACATTGGTTAACGAAAAGAAAACACTGTTTATAGAACAGGAGGAATATGATCTTCTTCTTGAGAAAACGATTTCATTTACTAATATTTTCATCAAAGGCTTAAAAAGCAAAAACTAATTAAATTGATAATTAACGACATATTTAATTCAGAACAATTTTATGAAAGAAGAATCAAAGAACAACCGGCTTAAAGTCTACATTCCCCTTGCACTTGTTATAATAATCGTACTTGCGGGCGCATGGTACTGGTACAGAGATTATTCGATGTACATTACAACTGATGATGCACATGTGGACGCTGACAATGTCAGTGTCGGAGCAAAGATAATGGGGAGAATATCCTCTATTTACGCCAATGAAGGTGATCAGGTAAAAAAAGGAACACTTCTGGCAGATATTGACAGCTCTGATTTTATAGCCCAGAGAAATCAGTCGGTTGCGTTAAAAAGTCAATCATTGGCTAATTTAGCACAGTCGGAAGTCAAATATAGCTCCGATCAGAAAGGCATCAGGGTTTTGGAGATAAATCTTGAGCGAGCCAATGAAGACTTGGCCAGGGCAAAAAGTCAGTCAGAGGGTGGTGTAATTACATCGGAACAATTCGATCATATTAAGAAGGCGTATGAAACTGCTTCTGCTCAGCTTGATGCAGCAAAAGCCCAGCTCCTGGTTTCAAAATCAATGATATCTACCGCTACGGCAGCAGTTGAAACTGCCAACGCACAGGTAACTGTTCTGAATACTCAGCTGAAGAATACAAGGCTTTTTGCGCCTGCTGATGGAATCCTGGCAAAAAGATGGCTTCTTCAGGGGGATGTTGTTCAGCCAAGTCAGGCTGTATTTACTCTTACCATGAGCAAGAATCTCTGGATTGTGGCATTTCTGGAAGAGACAAAAATTTCAGAAATCCATAACGGGCAGGATGTAAAATTTAACATTGATGCATTTCCCGGAATCAGATTCAGAGGGAAAGTATTCCTTGTCGGATCCACAACTGCATCTGTGTTCTCATTGATACCAGCAAACAATGCCTCGGGCAATTTTACAAAGGTTACCCAGCGAATTCCTGTAAGGATTTCAATTGATGGTGCTGAAAATTACAAAGATCTTTCGCAATTAAATATTTTTTCAGGAATGTCTGCTGTTGTAAAGATTATAAAATAATAAGATGGATAGACGAAGAACGCCATCTCACCGGATTAGGTACTTTGTTAGGAACAGCGACTCAGCTTTTCATCCTAAACATCTGTCATACAAATGGTTCCTGCTTGCCAATATAATGCTCGGAACATTTATGGCGGTCCTCGATGCCACTATAGTAAATGTTGGATTGCCTAAAATCATGGCATCATTTGGTGTCGGACTTGATAAAATTGAGTGGGTAGTAACTGCTTATATGCTCGCTATGGCTGTGGCGCTACCGACTTCCGGATGGCTTGCTGATAAGTTCGGATATAAGAGGTTATATTTTATCGGATTATTTCTTTTTACATTAGGATCGATGCTTTGCGGCAGGTCATCGGATGAAAATATGCTAATCGCTTCAAGGGTTATTCAGGGATTGGGAGCCGGTACAATTCAGCCGCTTGGAATGGCTATAATAACAAGGGAATTCCCGCCTCACCAGCGCGGCATAGCGCTTGGATTCTGGGGTATATCGGCTGCAGCTTCAGTATCATTCGGACCATTGATCGGGGGTTTTCTGATCGATCGTTTCAGCTGGCCATTGATTTTTGATGTTAATATTCCTGTAGGAATGCTGGCTATGTTGTTTACTATTATTATCCAGAGCGAGTATATAAACAGGAAAACAAGAAAGTTCGACATTGTCGGATTTATTTCAGTAACTATTTTTCTTCCTCTTACACTTTATATTTTATCACAGGGAAATGCGGCTACAAATTCAGAAGGATGGCATGCCCCTTTTATACTGGCTTACGGAGCAATAGCTTTAATTGCGCTGGCGGTTTTTATAACCGCAGAATTAACAGTCAAAGAACCGCTTCTCGATCTGAGGCTTCTTAAGAATCATAATTTCGGAATAGCTAATATTATTCTGGTTATATTTAGTCTCGGCATGTTCGGAAGCACATTCCTGTTACCTATTTATCTTCAGAATTCTTTGGGATACACGGCGCTCCAGGCCGGGTCTGTCTTCCTTCCGGTAGGTATCATTCAGGGAATAGTTGCTCCCATTTCAGGGAGAATATCTGATAAATTAAATCCTAAACTACCCCTTCTTATAGGTGTTATTCTGTTTGCATTCAGCTTCTACCTGAACGCAAACCTGTCGTGGCTTACCGAACTGCATTTTATTATGATGTCGTTGTATCTCAGAGGTTTAGCTATGGGGTTGATGTTCACTGCTTTAACTACAGTATCATTATCTGAAATTCCCCGTGAAAAAATGGCACAGGCATCGGCTATAACCAATTCTATACGTCAGCTTGGCGGCAGCCTGGGGGTCGCATTGCTTGCCACATTGCTTACAACCAGAGTTAACTACCATTCTCAGGTTTTTGGTGGTGCAATAAAGCCGGGTTCTGAAATTTATCAGCAGACAACCAGTAAAATAAAATATCATCTTCAGAATGAAGCAGGGAGCGCACCGGCAAATGCTACACGGCAAAGCCAGGCTCTGCTTCTTTCAAATCTTAATAAGCAGGCTTATATACAAGGCATCGATGATGATTTCCTGTTAGCGGGGCTTATAACGCTTATCGGAGGGATCCCTATAATTTTTCTTCATACAAAAAAACTAAAAAATAAAAATATTCTGGCAAATGAATAATCGAATAAATAAAAAGTCATTTTTTTCCACGGCAGCGCTGATTATACTTTTTACAAGTATGATTTTTGGTCAGAATACGAGTGATAAAGCAAAACCATCGTCAGATTCCTTATCGCTTAAGAACATTATTCAGCAGGTTATTTCTACTTATCCTTCAGTTAAGGTTGCCGAAGAAGCAATCAGAAACGCAGATTCGAGGATAGAGCTTGCAAAAACCGGCTATAACCCGATAGTGGACTTGACAGCCAGCTTTGCCAACCTTGCTCCTGTAACAAAGCTCTCTTTTCCCGGACTTGGTACTTTTCAGCTCTACCCAGGTAATAACTATTCTGCTTCAATAAATTTTCAGCAGCTTGTTTATGATTTTGGCAGGACTCATCAGAATGTTGAATTTGAAAACGAGAACAAGGCTCTTGGTGTACAAACACTTGAACAGGTTAAGCAGAAGCTTTCACTCTATACAGTGAATAACTATTATACCCTGCTTTTTCTGCAGGCAGCTATAAAAATAAAAGATGAACAGCTTTCAACATTAAACGAACACCTTCAGTATATTGTAAAGGTAATGGCGACCGGATCAGCCACGGAATACCAGGTTCTTACAACAAAAGTCAGGATATCTACAGTGGAGAGCCAGAAAGTTGACCTTGTTGCATCTCTTACATCGCAGCAGGCTGCCCTGAATTCGTTGCTTGGCAATACCCAGGATAATAATCCGGTTGTCAGAAGCGAACTTGTCATTGAGCCTCCAGTTATTCCGGCTGATTCTGTACTATCTTATGCCTATCATAACCGGGATGAAGTTCTGATCAATGAAAAAAGAGCTTCTCTTGCTGAGCTGAGATTAGGAATGACAAAATTGCAAAACAAGCCCTTGTTAAGCCTTGAGGCATCAGGTGGGGCGAAAAATGGCTATATCCCCGATCTTGCCAAATTTACTCCTAATTATGTTATAGGTCTGGGATTGAGAGTTCCAATTTTCGACGGCATGAAAAACAAATATAATCTTGCACAGGCTCAATCAGGAATAACTTCATTATCTTATGAGTCGGAGCTTACAAAGCGAAATATTTCAAATGAGGTTTATGAATCGGAGGCACTTATGTTTGCTGCGAAGAAGAAAGTGAGCCAGTCGGAGCTTCAGTTAAAGCAGGCGCTTAAGGCTTATTCTCTTGCTGAGACAAGTTTTAAGTCGGGGATCATTACAAATCTTGATTTACTGGATGCCAATACTTCCGTATCGGAAAGCAGTTTAATGCTTCTTAAAGCCAGAATCGATTATGCCGCAAGCGTTTATAAGCTTAAAGCAGCTCTTGGTCAACGAATTTATTAACAAAAAGATATTGTGACTGCAGGTCAATTATCTGGAGTCATTCGATCTGAGGAAGGTAGGTGTTTGCCACTTAAATGGCCCCTTGCCATTAGGCACTCTTGAATAGGACAATTCAAGAGCCGGTGCGGGAAATTCGGTTTTGTCGGTAATTGTACCGTCGGGTTTGGTGAGAACTACCTCTTCACCTGCTGAGGAGAGTTTAAAATTAGCATGTAATCCGGTCTGGTTGGTATCGTTATCAGCCCATATAATCAGATATCCGTTCTCCGCAATTGAGGTTCCATGGGGAAACTTCCATTTTTTTATTTCCTTTTTACTGTCCGACAAATAATATCCTGAGAGATCAATTGCTGCATAGGATAAATTAAATAATTCGATCCAGTCATCATATTCTCCATCCTGATCTGCGATTGTGGTTGAATTAACAGGCATGATCTCATTTATTACAACCGCACCCGGTACGGTTTCATAGTATTTTTTGCATGAGCCCGAAATTAGAAGAATCATTAAAACGGCTAAGAATGCAATAGTTTTCAGCATGCAACTTTGTGTTTCAGATATCATATTTAGCACTTTGTAAGTCCGAGGTTAAGAGGATCTTTTGAACCAGAAACAACCAATGCAGCTCCCAGGGCCGATCCATTGGCGATTTCGGATGTATAAACCGATTTCAGAGGATAGGCTCTTGAAATTATATTCTGAAAAAGTTCATTTTTAGAAAACCCTCCGGTAATGTAAATATTTTCAGTATCATCGTTTGCAGAGAGAACCAGATTGATTGCTTCTATTATCAGATCGCCTAATTCATTCATCAGCTGATGATAGGCCTCCTCAAAGCTATTGAATTCATACATATCGATATACTCCTTCAAATCACGGGAATAGGGACCGGTTTGAAAGAATGCTTTATTCCCGATGAATTTCGACTTTAAAATGTCAGATAACTTATTATCAGCCTTAACTTTCCTGTAATACTCCGGCTGCTTCCTGAAATGATCACAAATCTGTCTTAAGACCATCTCGTGCAAATGTCCCAGGAATAATCTTGAGGATTTTACCGGCTGCCGTGTTATACTCATATAGCAGAGACAATCTTTGTCGAGTTGATAAGCAGACAATTTTTCAGTATTAAATGGATTCATGTTGATGCACCATGTCCCTGTGGAAATCAACAGGAATTTCCCTTCTCTGCCCGAGAAGTATGGTGCAAGAGAAGATGAACTGTCGTGAATACCTATGCCGACCTGAACTGATTTTCCATCCACTGTAGCTTCAACCAGCGTTTCAACAGGAACTGGTTCGGGAAGACTTAATCTATGAGCTTTAATCCATGGATGATAAGTCATATTATCGAAATCCCAGAGAGCCGTATGGCATCCTATTGATGTGTGTTCTGAATATATCTTTCCTGTTATCAGGTACGAAAGGTATTGGGGAAAGTGAAGTATATGTCTTATTTTAGCAAATACTTCCGGCTTAGCTGTTTTAAGCCAAAGCGGTTGTAAACCGGAGTTTAGCATCCCAAGTGCCGGAGATGCTGTTCTTCTGCAAAACTCATCCCTTCCTCCATACCTTTTATAAAGGCTTTCAGCGATTTTATCGTCAAGTGGTTTCAGGTAATTATAAACCGGAGTAAGCCTGTTTCCATTTTCATCAAGATAGACAAGAGTTGCCCCATAGGTGGTAAAATTAACAGCTTTTAGTTCATATTTATCCGAATGTATCAATGTCGATAAGGACTCCTTAATCCAGGCTTCTATATGTTCAATATCGTCACATTCAAAGCCATCATCATCCTGTATTTCAATAAATTTCTCTTCAATTTCTGAAACTATCTTAAACTCTTCATTAAAAAGAACTATCTTCTTGTTCGTCTTTCCGATATCATATATGGCAATAACTGTCTCTTTCATTTCTAATATATTTTCATGAATATGGCTCAGTAAGACTGAATGCCTATACCTAGTTCTTGATTTTCTTTATTTTATTACCCCGTCCCTCCCGATAGTTATCGGGACTTCCCCACGCGGGGAAATGAATGGGGGTGAAAATTGCATACTATCCTTCTCCATGAGAAAAATAGCTACCTTTTTAAAAGCACTTCTTTTTCGTATTTAACTATCTCTTCGATATATTCCTGGCCTACCGGGACATTATTCTTCATACAATAGTAATCATAAACAGCTCCGAATGGTTTTGTTTTAAGCAGTTCAAGAAATGCAAGCCTTTCAAAATTTTTACCTTCTTCTTCATACTTAACGAGTGTTTTAAAGGGCTCCAGCAAAGCATACATGAAACCTAGCTGGGCAGACCGTGTTCCAATAACATAGGCACCAATGCGGTTGAGACTTGCATCAAAGAAATCCAGACCAACATTAACCCTGCTCAAAGCTTTCGTTCTTACTATTTCCTGTGTAATCAGCAACAATTCATCGTTAAAAGTAAGAACATGATCACTGTCCCATCGTACACCACGAGTTAAGTGCAGGAGAAGCTCATCAACAAAATGCAAAATCGAAGATATTTTATCACCTACCTGCTCAGTTGGATGAAAATGGCCGTTATCGAGTGTGATCATTATGTTGTTTTTTATAGCATACCCCAGATAAAAGTCATGTGATCCTACTACCATTGATTCAGATCCGATACCAAAAAGTTTACTTTCAACCGAATCCTTAAGATGTTTTTTCGGATATTTAACTGCGAAAATTTCGTCCAATGATTTTTTTAACTGTTTTCGCAGTGTATTTCTGTCAACAGGAGTATCTTTCATACCATCCGGTATCCAGATATTATGCACTGTCGCAGTCCCCAGCTGTTTTCCCATTTCCGCTCCTATAGCGCGACAACGTTTTGTATGTTCAACCCAGAATTTTCTGATTTTCTCATCTTTGCTCGAAAGAGTAAAGCCATCGTCTGCTAATGGATGGGAGAAACATGTGCAGTTAAAATCCAGACCAATGCCTCTATTTTTAGCCCAGTCGATCCAGCCCTGAAAATGCTTTGGCTCAATCTGATCGCGATCAACCAGCTTACCACCGAACTCACCATAAATTGCATGAAGATTTAATTTTAGTTTACCGGGGAGAAGAGACATCACTTTATCCAGATCAGATCTCATCTGTTCAATAGTTTTTGCTTTTCCGGGGAAATTACCTGTAGCCTGAATGCCGCCTCCGCCAAGAACAGACCCGGCTTTTTCAAAACCACCAACATCATCAGTTTGCCAGCAATGCAGGCTGATGCTTATATTATCCATATCGGATATTACCTTGTCGGTATCAACTCCCAATGAGGCATATTGTTCTTTAGCAAGCTGATATGATCTTTCGATGATGTCCTTTTTCATAATTGTTTTTATTAAACTTTAATGGCTGAAATGATATTCTTATTCCTTTTATTTCATTAACATTATAATCCCTGCGTGAAAATTAGGAATCTTTTTGTCTTTTGTCTTAATCCATATAAAACACTTGTTCTAATGCAATTGTTACCGGGGAACTATCAGGATTTGTTTCCATGATATCTGCCATGAATTTCCACCACTTTTTAACAACTTCTGTATTCCCGAGATCCTGCGAAGAGTTCTCACCCGACTGCTCCTGATAAGCAAACAGAGTATTGGTTTCTTCATCAAGGAAGATGCAGTAATTCCCGATACCTTCTGCCTTCAACAGCCTGACAAGTTCAGGCCATATTTCGCTGTGGCGTTTTATGTATTCTTCCCTGAAGCCAGGAAGCATTTTCATTTTGAAACCAAATCTTTTTGTTTCCATATTTCTAACTGAGTTTAACAACAAAAGTTGAAAGAATCAGAATAACAATTCCTATTGACAGAACGACCAGTGTTTTACTTCTGGCACCCTTCCATTCATTCAGGAATATGCCCCATATATTGCTTATTGCAATGTTTAATGCCATCAATATGCTCCAGCCAAAAACAGCCATGCCCTGAGGCAGCTTACTTGAGCCCATTCCAAAAAAGTGAAACTGCAAAAACCATAAGAATCCGGCCAGGAATGTAAAAAACAGGTTATTAAGCAGGATGCTTCCGGAGACAGAGATATAATCCCGGTAAGTTTTATTTTTGATATTCAGATAACCACAATAGAAAAGATTGGTAATAAAACCTCCGAAGAGTATAAAAATGAGGGATGGATTTTTCTGAAAGAGAGGATTTGTGCCGTGAGCGAGAGCTACGCTTTCAATAGGCTTGCCTGCTTCGAATCCGAAATTAAAACAGGCGCTCATTATACCTGCGAAGATAGCAATAAGAATACCTTTCTTAAGGGCAAATTCTTTAACAGCTGCTCTTTTTTCCTCCTCTGTCATCTCCTTGCTTTTAAGTGAACCTGCGTAACCAATAACTGCAATACCTACAACAGTTATTGATACACCAACAATGGTTAATATGCCTGCAGTTGATGAAAAGAGATTGTTTCCGGCAATTATTGGTGGAATCAGTGTGCCGAAAGCAGCACAAAGACCCAGCGCTATGCTCTGACCAAGTGCTACACCCAGATATCGGATACTAAGTCCGAAAGTCAGTCCGCCAAAGCCCCATAGCGCTCCAAAAAACATCGCCATAAGCTTTGCAGAGGAAGGTGCTTCATTAATAATAGGTATAAGTTCACCCTTTGGAACAAAAATAAAAGCAAATAGAACCGGCGCAATGAGCCATGCAGCAACACCCTGACTCAGCCAGTATGATTCCCAGGCCCATAATCTGACTTTTTTAAATGGTACATAAAAGCTTGCAGCACCTATGCTTCCCAAAGCTATAAGCAGTATACCTGTAAATGGATTCATGCAAAAATCTTTATATAGTGCGATCTGCAATTTATAAACTTTCAGGCATCAAAATGACATTTAAGATATTTTTTTATTCAGACATTTTTTTATAACCTTGATATTACTAATCAAATATGTTTAAACCATGAAATCTCTCAAACTTACGCTTCTGTTTCTTTCTCTCTTCAGTATCAGCTTTGCGCAGGATCTTTCTTTAAAGGATCTGACAACAGATCATAAGATAAATCCGATTGGAATAGACAATAAATTTCCTGAATTTTCATGGAAAATAAGCGGAACAGGAAATAATATAATGCAAACTGCCTATTCATTAAGAGTGGCAACAGACGCTAAATTTTCATCGTCAGGAATAATCTGGCAATCGGGGAAGATTGAGTCAGAGGAATCTATTCTTCAGTCTTATAAAGGCCCTGATCTTAAGTCGGGTCAGAGATATTTCTGGCAGGTTAAGATATGGGACAATAAAGGAAAAGAGTCAAAATGGAGCAGCGCCGCATTCTGGGAAATGGGTTTGCTTTCTCAATCGGAATGGAAAGCAAAATGGATCGAAATGGAAGGCGACACATTGAGATATTCACCTTCTCCGCATTTCAGAAAGGAGTTTCTCACCACAAAAACAATTTCTTCTGCAAGGGTCTATGTTACATCGCATGGTTTTTATGAATTACAGATGAATGGGAAAAAAATTGGCGACCAGGTACTCACTCCTGGATGGACTTCTTATGGAAAACGACTTCAGTATCAGGTATATGATGTTACAAATATGCTTATAAAAGGTAACAATGCCGTAGGAGCTGTCCTTGGCGATGGATGGTACAGGGGAACCCTTGCCTGGGGAAATAACTGGGCAATTTATGGTAAGAGACTTGGAATCCTGTTTCAGTTGAAAATCAGATATACAGATGGTACTGAGTCGGTTATCATAAGTGATGAGACATGGAAAGCTTCAAATGACGGGGCCATCAGAATGAATGACATATATAATGGCGAAACATATGATGCAACGAAAAAGCTTACTGGATGGAGCAATTCGGGGTATGATGAAAAAAACTGGCAAAAAGTAAAGATTGGTAATTATAACAATGGAAATCTTATAGCCTCTGAGGGATCTCCTGTGAGGAAGATTCAGGAAATAAAACCGGTTAAAATATTCAGAACTCCAAAAGGAAGTCTGATTGCAGATATGGGCCAGAACATGGTTGGGTGGTTAAGAGTGAAGGTTACAGGTAAGAAAGGAACTGTTATTACGTTACGGCATGCTGAAGTGCTTGATAAGTTCGGTGAGTTTTACACAGAGAATCTTCGGGTTGCAAAATGTCAGCTGACATATACTCTGTCAGGCGACGGAGAAGAAATATATGAGCCCAGGTTTACTTTTATGGGATTCAGATTTGTTGAAGTGACCGGATTCCAGGGTGAGCTTACTGCCGATAATCTCACGGGTGTGGTCGTCCATTCAGATATGGCAGTAACCGGAAGCTATGAATGTTCAAATCCTCTTGTAAATCAACTGCAGCATAACATACAATGGGGCCAGAAAGGCAATTTTGTTGATGTACCGACCGACTGCCCGCAAAGAGATGAACGGCTGGGTTGGACAGGAGATGCCCAGGCTTTCAGCAGGACAGCTGCATATAATTTGGATGTATCAGCCTTCTTTACAAAATGGCTTAAAGACATTTCTGCCGATCAGAAACCGGGAGGTGAAGTGCCTGATGTTATCCCTGACATTCTGAACAAGCAGGGTGCGACATCAGCTCAACCTTCTGCCGGCTGGGGTGATGTTTGTGTTATTGTCCCATGGACTATGTACATGGTATATGGCGACAAGAATTTCCTTGAAAATCAGTATAAGAGCATGAAAGCCTGGGTGGAATATATAAGAAAAAAAGCAGGAGACAGCTATATTTGGAAAGACGGCAGCAAATATGGAGACTGGCTGTTCTATCATCCACCTGTAAATAATCATACAGAACCTGATGGCTATACCGAGCATGATTTCATAGCCACTGCTTTTTTTGCGTACTCAACAAGTATTCTTGAAGAAGCTGCAAAAGTCCTCGGTAAAACCGATGATGCTAAAATGTATTCAGAACTTTTTAGTAAAATCAAAGAAGTATTTATTAATGAATATGTTACTAAAGCCGGAAGAGTAGGAACCAACTCTCAGACCTCCTATGTTCTGGCATTAAAATTCAATCTTTTACCTGAAAATCTCAGGCCTAAAGCTGCGGCATTCCTCGCCAGTGATATTAAAGACAGGAATAATCATCTATCTACCGGGTTTCTCGGGACACCTTATCTATGTCACGTTTTATCCGATAACGGCTATACAGAAACTGCTTACGACCTGTTGCTTCAGGAATCTTATCCTTCATGGTTATACCCTGTTAAGATGGGCGCTACCACAATTTGGGAACGTTGGGATGGAGAGAAAACTGATAGCACTTTCCAGGATCCCGGGATGAACTCATTTAATCATTATGCCTATGGCGCCATAGGTGACTGGATGTACAGGGTTTCTGCAGGTATTGAAACGATGGGACCCGGATATAAGCATATTATTATTCAGCCACATCCAACTAACAAGCTTTCATTTTCAAAAGCTTCCTTTGAGAGTTCTTATGGGACAATTGCCTCGGGTTGGGAAAAGAAGGATGGAAAAGTTATAATTAAAGTTAAGATACCGGCAAACACAACAGCCACAATTATTCTTCCATCCACAAGTCAGGAAAAAGTTACCGAGGGTGGCAAAGCACTGTCGCAGAATGTTTATCTTAAGGATATAAAGGCAATTGAAAATAAGATTACCATGCAGGCCGGATCGGGAGAATATGTTTTTGAGATTGTAGAATAATACCCCCTGTCCCGCTTTCTCGACAAGCTCAAAAGCGGGACTTCCCCCTTATGGGGGACTAATTCGAGCTTGGTCTAATTGGCTCAAAGATAGAGAATTAATCCCGCCTAAGCGGGGCAGAGGGGCAAATTATCAGATAATTCTATTCTGAACTTTTTTCCAGGAATCTGTAATGAGAAAACTCTCATCCATATAACTTATCATCCTGGTGAATTTGACGATCGGTACAGAAAAAGAAAGTATTCCTGTCGGCACACAAGGTCTGGCTGAAACATCGAACATTCCAATAACTGCTCTGGGTCGTTGGGAATCTTTTTCTAAATATGGATAATAAACAATCGATCCGCATCCTGCTCCAAAAGGTGCAATTGTGCTGTTTGGTTCTGACTGGTCATAGTTTGCAAGGGTAAACAGTCCGGAAAGGATATCGGGAGTAGCAAAGAATATTGCAACATCAGGATTATCATTTTCATCCAGATTGTCCCATCTCTTAAATACAATATATTTCCCTTGAATACTCAGATTTTTCTGGTTTTTCATCAGCTCTATAACTAATTCAGGGGTTTGTATGTACCTCTCTCCTTCCATTTCATTCTCAATCCCGCATGAAAGGAAATATTCAAAATTAGGACGAATTTTGTCAGCAAATCCCAGGTAACGTTTTGCTCCTCCGCATTTAAGCGATCCTGAGCTAAAGGCCAGAGATTGTCCCGATCTTACCCGTTGAAGTTCACATATAAGGCAGTTCCATTTCCCGGCAGAAGGCATAACTGTGGCGTTCCCCGGATCGTCGGTATAATAAAATGTTATAGGAAGGTCCGCACTGTTAAAGTACTTCTTCCATTGCTGAATAAAATGATCCCTTATTTCAATATTCATAATTTAATTTTTTTTTAAAAATCTAATCTTAACAAGATAATTATTTGTAGAAACACAGAGTTTCATAGAGAAAAGTAATTTGATTCGCTTTAATTTAATAGGATTCGATTTTTACATACACTTGCATAAATAATTATAATTTTACGGCCTTTAAAGATAATTACTCCTATCAGAAATTAAAATGAATTTTTTTAATCATCATCTTGGTGAATTTGCCGCTCTGCTGACTGCAATTTTCTGGACTGTCACTTCCTTCTCATTTGAATCAGCCAGCAACAAAATAGGTTCAGTGGCGGTTAATATACTCAGGCTTATTATAGCACTTGCTTTCCTCAGTGCCTTTACTCTAATAATGAGGGGCCGGATATTGCCATTTGATGCCACAATGGATAACTGGATTTGGTTATCATTGTCGGGACTTGTCGGATTCGTCTTTGGAGATCTGTTCCTTTTCAAGTCATATACTATGATCGGATCGAGATTTTCAATGCTCATTATGACCCTGGTCCCTCCTATTACAGCCTTTTTTAGCTTCATCATTCTTGGAGAAAAGCTTACTTTGTTCCATTACCTGGGCATGACACTGACATTTACAGGAATAGCCATGGCAATTTTCAGTCGTCCTGGAAAAGGCGAAAAGTTATCTTTGAAACTTGCACCAAGAGGAATATTATATGCTTTTGGTGGTGCCGTCGGACAAGCACTGGGACTTGTATTGAGTAAGTTTGGAATGAAAGATTATGATCCCTTTGCGGCAACTCAGATCAGGATAATTGCAGGGATATTCGGGTACACGTTGCTGGTTACTGTTCTCACACGGTGGAGCGCTGTCATAAATGCCGTACATAATAAATCAGGTATGATGTTAACAAGTCTTGGTGCTTTTTTTGGGCCTTTTCTTGGTGTATCGTTTTCACTAATTGCAATAAAATATACCGAAGCCGGTATTGCATCCACAATTATGGCACTCGTTCCGGTATTCATTATAATTCCGGCGGTAGTGATGTTTAAACAAAAAGTTACAATTCCTGAAATGCTCGGTGCAATAGTAAGCGTCGGAGGTGTTGCCCTGTTTTTTCTATAATTATAATCAGAGAAGATGACTCCCGAAGAACTAAAGAACCGAAATTTTGAGAGTGAATTCGTGTATTCAACTTCCAGGAGCGGTGGTCCGGGCGGCCAGAATGTAAATAAAGTAAGCACAAAAGTTGAATTAAGGTTAAATCTGTTGCTTAGTTCAGGCTTCTCGGAAGAAGAAAAAGAAATAATCTGCAACAAGTTAAAAAATAAGATAAATAAAGAGAGTGAAATAATTCTGGTTTCGCAATCTGAAAGAACTCAGTTGATGAATAAGGTATTGGTAACTGAAAAGTTCTACGACATTATTTCACGAGCTCTGACTAAACAAAAAAAACGCAAACCGACAAGACCGACTCATACATCAAAGATAAAAAGGCTGGAAGGGAAACGCAGCAGGGGAAATATTAAGAAAATGAGAAAGGATTCAGGGGATTCAGATTAGATAATAGATATTTTTAAAGAAATCTGATCACAATCAAACATTTTTCAGTATTTGACGTTTAAGGACAATTATTAGATATTAATTCTTGATCTTGGAGCTCATCAAAATCAATCATTTAATCTGGAATTGTTCGGAATGATAATTGAAAATCATGGTCAAATAAAATCAGATGTGAAAAAATCAGGATCAATAAGACAAATCAGATGATTATTTTAGTGTTATTCGAAACATTTATAACAAAAAAGTACCAAATTAATTTTCAGGTTGCCATTAAGCATTAACAACATTATATGACTATTAATCAATACTATACAGTTGTCATTAGTCTATCTTAAAATATCGATTGTTAATAAAATGCCAATAGTGTTAATATTTCTGGTGGTCGAATGATACAATGTATTTATAGATTATATATTTTCGTGGCTAATTATTTTAGATAAACAGTATTAATTTAAAACAATCAAACTAAAAAAGAAAAGGTGAAAAATTTCATCATCTGTTATGAACGCTAACAATAATGAGGCTACGACTCTCCACGGAGAGAGTCGCCTCGTGGGTTGCTCTTCTGATGAAGAGCCTGGCGCGAAAACCACGATTTTTTCGCAAAACGAAATCCCAATTCCGTTAGTTAGCAACAGAAGTACTGAGTTCAAGAACCGTTACTTCCCCCTAACGACTATCGATTCCTGGAATGATTGGAAATGGCAGCTTCGGAATGCATTCACCAGCATCGAAGATCTAAAGAAAATCATGAAATTATCCGAAAAGGAGATTTTGGCTATTAACAATCTTAAAGGCCGTCTGCCGCTCAGGATTACTCCCTATTTTGCTTCATTGATTTACAACACTAAGACGTCGAATCCGCTTCGTCGTAATGTTATTCCTGTTGTAGAAGAATTGCTTGAAACAAGTAGCGAACAGTCTGATCCTCTGCACGAAAAATCTTTCTCACCGGTTAAAGGAATTGTACATAGATACCCTGACAGGGTTTTATTTACAGTTACCCAGGTATGTTCAAATTATTGCAGGTATTGTACACGCTCACATTCTGTCGGAAGACTTGATAAACTTGGAAGACAGGATTTTGAAAAGGCATTTAATTATATATCCACACATAAAGAAGTACGTGATGTACTGATAAGTGGTGGTGACCCTCTCACCTTAAGTGATGAGATTCTCGATTATATCCTTTCAAATATCCGCAGCATTGAGCATGTAGAAATTATACGAATCGGAACAAGAATTCCTGTGGTTCTACCCCAGCGAATTACTGACAACTTAATAAACATTCTTAGAAAATATCACCCGGTTTTCATCAGTCTGCATTTTTCGCATCCCGATGAGATAACGGATGAATGCGCAAAAGCCTGTATTAAACTGGCAGATGGGGGATTTCCTCTTGGAAGCCAGACAGTCCTCCTTAAAGGCATAAATGATAATGTTCCGGTTATGACGGAACTTATGCATAAGTTGCTGAAGATAAGGGTAAGACCATATTATCTCTATCAATGTGACTTAATACCTGGTTCAGGGCATTTCAGAACTACAGTCAAAAAAGGTCTTGAAATTATAAAAGGATTAAGAGGCTTCACAAGCGGGTATGCAGTACCTACATTTGTTGTCGACGCTCCGGGCGGAGGAGGAAAAATTCCTTTACTTCCGAACTATGTGGTTGAACATACTGATGAAAGGATAGTATTGCGTAATTACAAAGGTGTATTGTGCGAATATCCTGAAAAATAGGTCTTATAGATGAAAGTTGGTTTAACGTATGATCTTCGGTCATGGTATATTGACCGTGGATATTCCATGGATGAAACTGCCGAATTCGACAAGCAGGAGACAGTCGACGCGCTTGAAAAGTCTTTGAAACAGATGGGTCATGAAACGGAACCCATAGGGAATGCTTTTCAGTTGATTGAAGCTCTTGCTGCAGGAAGAAAATGGGATATTGTTTTTAACATCGCAGAAGGTTTATACGGCGATGGAAGAGAATCAGTTGTACCTGCCATTCTTGACCAGTATAAAATACCTTATGTTTTCAGTGGTCCAGTTATTATGGGATTATCGCTTAATAAACATCTGGCAAAACTGGTTGTTGCAGCTTCAAATGTTCCTGTCAGTCCAGGTTGCCTGATAAGCGAATTAAAGGACATTGACAGATGCAACCTGCAATATCCGCTCTTCGTTAAACCTGTATCGGAAGGAACAGGTAAAGGAATAACCGATAAAAGTCTTATTCATTCTTCCGAAGAACTTACAAAAATGGTAAAATGGATTCTTTCGGAATTTCACCAGCCTGCCCTTGTTGAAGAATATTTACCAGGAAGGGAATTTACTGTCGGAGTGGTAGGTTATGGTGAAGAAGCCAAAGCAATCGGGGGAATGGAAGTTATGACAGTTAATAATCTTCCATATTCCATTGAAGTAAAAGAGAATTATCAGAATTATTGCAGTTACAAACCTCTTGATACAGATATAGCTGACGAATGCAAATCAGTTGCACTCGGTGCATGGAAAGCTCTGAATGCGGTAGATGCCGGAAGAGTAGATCTGAAAGCCGATCGTACTGGCAGAATATGCTTCATTGAAGCAAATCCTCTTGCCGGATTAAACCCAATTCATTCAGACCTTCCAATTTTAGCAAGGATGTATGGCATTGAATACCAGACATTGCTGGAGATGATTATGAAAGCAGCGCTCAGGAGGATCATAAGCTAAAAAAAACCTAAGTTTTGGTTAAATTATTGAGCGTAGAAAATATGAGGAGATGTTGTATTATATATAATGAACCGAGGGAAGGCGCTTTAGCTGATGAACTTGATGTACTAGATCAGGTAGAACATATTGAAAAACACCTGATTGAATTGGGGATTTCAGTTTATAGAAAAGGTATTACCGAACAATTCATGTCGGAGGTCGCTTTATTGGCTGATGAAAAACCCGACTTTGTTTTTAACCTTGTTGAGTCTATCAACAATAAAGGGGAGCTAATATACTTTGTGCCGGCATTACTCAATTTATACTCTATTCCATATTCAGGTAATTCGATTGAGTCAATATTCCTGACAACCAATAAAACCATCTGCAGTAATTCTATGAAGAATGCAGGAATCAACAACCCGGGCTTATACCAGCCATCTCAATTTAAACTGCTTAAACCTGGTAGAAAATATATTGTTAAACCAATATGGGAAGACGGATCACTGGGAATTACAAGCGAATCAGTTTTTGAATGCAAGCCGGGTTATGAGGGAAAATTAAAAGGGCTCGATGATTCTCACTGGTTTATTGAGGATTTTATTGATGGAAGGGAATTTAATATAAGTGTTCTTGCCGGGAAAAATGGTCCGGAAGTATTGCCTCCTGCCGAAATAGTTTTTGTAAACTACGATGAAAACAGGCCAAGGATCATTGATTTTAAAGCAAAATGGGAGATGGAAAGCTTTGAATACATCAATACTGTAAGGGAGTTTCCGGGAAACAAAATCAGCGATCAGCTGGCAGAAAACCTGAAAACAGCAGCTCTCTCCTGCTGGAACTTATTTGCTTTAAAAGGCTATGCAAGAGTTGATGTCAGAACCGACAGTAATGAAAATGTTTTTGTGATTGAGATAAATGGTAATCCATGTATATCGCCGGACGGTGGATTTGTAGCTGCTACCCGCGAAGCGGGATATCCTTTCACTGAGGTGCTGCAGAGAATTATTAATGATTTGAACTGACTGGTTTATTTAATCAGGTTAGCATTATAATATTGAGGCAATCCTGTCACTTCCTCGCCAAGCCATGAAGGCTTCTCAAAATGTTCATCATCAAAAGTAAGTTCAATTTCTGCAATGACAAGACCTTCATTCTTTTCGTGAAAAACGTCAATTTCAAATGTATGTTTTCCTGATGGAACCAGATAACGCGTTTTAACTATCCTTCCGGGCAGACAAATTTGCATCATCTCTTCAGCATCCCTTACTTTAATCTCCACTTCCCACTCGTTTCGGGTAATAGAGTTTTTTTGTGGCCTGGATTTAACTGTAAGAAAAGCCTTATCATCGGCGATCCGGAGTCGTATAGTTTTCTCCGCATCTATTGAAAGATACGATTGAATTATTTTTATCTCTCTGACAGCGAGGTGTTTGAATTCGCTTTTTACCAGAAATTTACGTTCTGTTTCTGTAGCCATTTTTATTGTAAAGTTAGAATTAATTACTAAAAACCCGGAACTTTTTAAAAGTCCTTTGTACGCCATAGTGACAACCTTTGTGTACCTTAGTGGTAAAAAAATAATAGATATGGATGTTAAGATTGAATCTGAGTGGAAATCAAAACTTCAAGAAGAATTTGGGAAAGATTACTTCATAAGACTCGCTGAATTTGTTAAGGAAGAATATAAGCTCAAGACTATTTATCCGCCGGGTAGTCTTATTTTCAATGCATTCAATCTTTGTCCCTTTCAAAAGGTTAAAGCAGTAATTATCGGGCAAGATCCTTATCATGGCCCGGGGCAGGCACATGGATTATGCTTTTCAGTCAGAGAGGGAGTGGATTTTCCGCCAAGCCTGGTTAACATCTTCAAGGAAATTGAATCGGATTTGGGTATTCAAAAACCCACCAGCGGCAACCTTGAAAGATGGGCCGGACAGGGTGTTTTGCTCCTCAATGCTACCCTCACTGTACGGGCTCATCAGGCCGGATCGCATCAGAAAAAGGGATGGGAACAGTTTACAGATAGTGTCATTTGCAGGCTTAATGAAGAAAAGCAGCATATTGTTTTCTTCCTTTGGGGCGCTTATGCCCAGAAAAAGGGTGAAGCAATTGACAGATCAAAACATCTGGTGCTGGAATCTGTTCACCCCTCTCCTCTTTCTGCATCACGCGGTTTCTTTGGAAATAAGCATTTCAGCAGATGTAATGATTATCTTTCATTACATGGAATTGAACCGATAAACTGGCAATAGCTAAGGTTGAGTTTGAGAATTAGGTTAAGCATCTTCAATCTAAATCCAAGCCTTAACCTTAACCTTAACCTTTAATCCCATCAAGGGCTTCTGATACAGTCCTCTCCAGTTCAGAATATTCTTCAAACCCTACAGATAACCTGATCATTCCGGGTTCAGGATATTTTGCTCCCCACACTGCTTCAACAGGCATCAGGATCGTATGCGGATCGCCCAATGTCGGTATTAATTTAATCTTTTCTGATACCAGTTTTATGAAAAGATCCCTTCTGCTCCTCTTCTGATTTTTATCTTTCCCGTCAAAATCAAAAGTTATCATTGCACCAAAACCTTTCTTTTCAAATAATTTTTCAGATATAAGGTGAGTGGGATGGCTGTTCAGACCTGGAAACCAGACTTTTTCAATAATGGATTTGTCATTAAGGTATCCTGCAAGCTCGGATGCATTACTGCACTGACGCGAGAATCTCAGTTCAAATGATTGTATCTGAGTCTGCAGCCGATAGGCGTCATCAGGCGAAATAACATGGCCTGTAAATTTTCTGTACTCTATGGCAGATTGCATAAGTTTAATATCATTTCCGCAGATTACCCCGGCTGTAAGGTTGCCGTGTCCTGAAAAATATTTGGTTGCACTGTGGATTATGATATCTGCTCCTTCCTTCAATGGTTTATAAAGCCATGGCGTTGCAAATGTATTATCAACGATGACCTTTATTCCGTATTTTTTTGCTGTGGCTGTTATTTTTGAAACATCAGCGACAATAAGCATTGGATTTGAAATAGTTTCGATATAAACAATTTCAGGTTTCAACTCAGATATCTCTTTTTCAAACTTTTCAAGGTCATATATTCCACTGTCAGGTGCGAAATACCGGATATCAATGCCTCTCCTGTACTTCAGAACTGATTCAATGTAAGATATGGTTCCTCCGTATATTTCAGTGAAGAACAACCATGGTCCGGTCTCTTTTCCATGCTGAAATACCGACAATGCGGTATCAATTGCCGACATCCCCGACTCGGTGAGAAGAGCCCATTCGGAGCCTTCCAGTTTCATTATTTCCTCTTCAGCCGATACAACAGTAGGGTTTCGGTACCGTGAATAAATATACATATCTGGTTCTCTGGAATGTTCGGTCTCCTGCCTGAATGCATCAGCAGTAGTTAAAGCATCGTAGAGTTCAAAACCTGCATCCCTGTAAACAGGCATGCGGGAACTGTTAACCTCTTTCTTTTTCATCTCTCTCCATATTAAATTGTTCGAAAATCAGCCTTTTTATATTCAGTGGATTAAAATCAAAATAAAATAATATTCGGTCCAGGAGTTCTCCGGTTAAGAACAATGAAGGAATAAAAATGTCACCATAGGAAATATGTGAAATCAAACTGATCCCCGGCACGATTAAAAAAGCTAACCTCAGGAATCTTAAAATAAAGCGAATACTGCTTTGGCTCTTATTGGCAGGCGTGTAAATTGAGAATAATATTTTGATTGAAGCCATAAAAATAAAAGGAAGAACCATTCCTGAGAAAAAAGAAACAATAAGCAGGGCGCTTATAAAAGTCTGACCGCTGTTCAGAAAAACTGTTTTGCTTCTATCGGCATATATATAGACACTGTCTATAAGAAGAAGGAAAATCAGTCCTGTAATTGAAGAACAAATTAGCAAAACCGGTTCTCTAAGGTACACTGCCGATGAAGAGACAACAGAATATATAATTAAGAATGCAATCTCACGGCTTAATGGTGAGCGTCTAATGTTAAAAACAGATCTCCACGATCTTAATTTTCTCCCAAGGTGAAAAAAAGAGGTCAGCACGGCCAAAATAAGAACCGGGAAAAAAATCATTTTGTCAGGATATACTCCTTTAATAAGCGAAGTAATTATTGTTACTACAGAAAGGGTTGCTAAAAAACTGAATATTATAAGACTCCGTTCCGATGAGATATTTTTTTCTTCAAGGGTTGTTCTTTGATGATTCTGTTCAAACTTATTCTCCGGAACGATCCTCAAAGGTTCATTGTTTATAGAACCGGTGAATGTGAGTGAAGGATTCAGCTTTTTATCGGGAAACCATGAATATATGTTTTCAGGATTTTGCTTAGTTAAAGGTCCAAAGCTTAGAGCCCCTGTTGGGCAGGCTGATGAACAAGCCGGCTGACGACCCTCAATCAACCCGGAATAACATAGATTGCATTTTGCTATAGTCTTGGATTCAGCATCAAATTTCGGAGCATCATACGGGCAATTCCATTGGCAGTATCTGCAGCCGATACATTTTGTCTCGTCAAGTATTATTGCCCCGGTAATATCTTCACGGCTATAGGCTGATGCCGGACATCCTTCCATGCAAATAGCAGATTCACAGTGATTACAGGCTAATGAAAGGTGGATCAGCGGCAATAAATACTCTGCATTTGAATTATAAGTGAAAATATTCCTTGGATGAACTTTCCATCCGTTTTCCAGAAAACATGCAGCGCTGCAGCTGTTGCAGCTGACACATTTATTATGGTCAAAAATAAATCCTTTACGCATGTCTATTCAACTCCTTCAATGTCAACTCTGTTATCGTGAAATGCTGCACCAAATCCAATGTCAGTTTCTACTCCGGCCACAAGCTTATTTACTCCACCCCCTTCATTAAGCCATATTCCGTTTGGAAGAATGATTAAACCTTTTGGCACTCTGTTTGAGATTTCCGCCTCTATTATCAGTTCTCCGGCCTGATTGAACACTCTTATTTTCTGACCTGTTAATACATTTCGCTTAAAAGCATCAGCAGGTGAAATTCGTGCTAGAGGCTTAGGGCTTGTCTCTTTAATTATCTTCAGATTACCAAATTGCGAGTGAATACGGCTGCCGGTATTAGGAGTAATAAGTTCTAAGGGGTACTTCATTTCGTCGTGTGAATGTATAATTCCTTTATATTCCGGAAGTGGAGATATTCCCCATTTTACCGCAGCCTCAGAAGAATATACTTCAATTTTGCCTGATGATGTTTCAAATTTCATGTCTTCAAAGGCTATTTGCTGAAGCCCCGGAGCTAGAACCGGTGATTCTTTTAGCTTGCTCAGAGTAATATCGGAGTATCCGCTGATCCTTTTTTCAAGCCATTGTTCTATGTTTTCATTTCCCGGTTCAGGGATCAGTTCATGACTGATGTTCAATTTTAGTTTTTTCGCGAGATGGAAATATATTTCACTTTCGGGGAGCACCTCACCAGGAGATTGAATAACTTTTGGTTTGAATTGAATATAAGGTGACCAGTACGAACTGAGTATATCAGATTGTTCGAACATATCCTTCGCAGGAAGAATTATATCGGCTAAAGCTGCAGTATCGGTCATGAATTGTTCGACGACAACTTTAAACCCTGCATTAGAAAAAGCCTTTATAACACTATTTGTATCAGGCGATTGCAGAACAGGATTTCCTCTTTCAACCCATATTGCCTTAAGTTCAGGATTGCTGGTATTCAGCATATCCGATCCAAGCTTAGCCATAGAGATTGTTCTACGGAACGGCTTGTCTTTTTCACCATCGGGGTAATATGACACTGGCTCTTTCTGATCATCAAAAATATAGCTTTGCAGGTTGGCATAATTAAAACCTGAGCCTGTTTTTCCCAGATTCCCGGTAAGTATGGAAAGCAATAATACAGACCGGATTGTCTGACCTCCGTTCTGATGACGCTGTAATCCGTAACCCGGAAGGATGGTTAATGGTCCGTTCTTTCCTATTATATATGCCAATTCTGTGATGCTTTCTGCAGGAATACCGGTTATTATTTCAGCTTCGGAAGGTGAAAGGTGAAGTGAATAGTTTAATTCATCAAAACCTTTTACATATCTGGATATGAATTCATGATCAAGAAGGTCATTATCAATAAGTATTCTTGCAACAGCAAGCGCAAGCGCCCCATCTGTTCCCGGCTTAGGGCTAAAGAGTATGTCTGCCTTATCAGCTGTTGTTGTCCTGAAAGGATCAATGACGATTACACTGCAGCCTTTTTCTTTTGCCATTGCAATGAAAGCGATCTCCTGTATATTTGTTTCAGCAGGATTTTTGCCCCAGATAATTATTGTCTTTGCATTTACAAGGTCCCATGGAACATTATGTTTTACTGACCCTAATGTCAACCGTACAGCCTCAAGACCTGCAGGCCAGCAAAGATTACCATATGTTATTGTTGCTCCGCCGAATGCACTCCAGAATGAATAGCCTATATCATTTGTGAGTCCTGACATTCCGCTTCCCCTGTACCAGAGAATACTATGAGGGCCCCATTTTTCCTTTACAGAACCCAGCTTGTCGCTTATAATATCAAGTGCCTCATTACTGCTTATTTCCTTAAATTTTCCGGATGATGTTCTTAATAATGGATGAATGATCCTTTCAGGTGAATGAGTTCTTTCGATATACGATAGCCCTTTTATACATGGGCCTTCGGGAGTTGCAAGATTTCCTGAATAAGGAAGTATCCTGATTATCCGGTTGTTATCAACCTGCACTCTGAATGAACAGGTGCTGTAGCAGTTTCTGGGGCAAGCTGTTAAGAATTCTTCCATTATTCCATTGATAATGGCAAATGTATTAAAACCAAGAACACTAAGATTAAAATGACCTGGATTTTACTTTGTGAACTTCGTGCCTCCCCTGCCTGCCGGTAGGCAGGTTTGTGTTCTTTGTGGTTAAGAGGTTGAGATCAAATCAGACTATTTCAGAACAAGGGGTTCTTCCAGAATGACATTATTTATACTGAGTACCCTGTTGTTCATATCAGAAATATATACTTCATAAGTTACCCTGTCGCGTCCAATATATGTAAGGTAAGCATAACTTACAGCTCCTGTTGAAAACGTCACCACTGAACCCCCTATATGTATTTTTGCAGAAATTTCTGCTTTCGGGTATGCTTTTGAAAAACGAAAATAGTCTGATACCGAGTTATTGGCTACATTCCCGATAGTATCGATATCACCGGCCTTTTCTGAAGTGCTTACAATTACATCTTCAAAAGTAAGAGTTGATAAATTTTTGATCCTTATGTCAGTAGGTCCTTCAGGTGAGAGTTCTTTCTTTTTACAGGCATTAACCGTTAAAAACAGGAGGGAAATTATAATTAACCTTTTCATGATCAGAAATAAAAATTAACTTTTAAAATCTGACAGGAAATATAGCAAATTAGTTGCAACAAGATTAAATAATTATAAGACTATTTACAGGCACCCATCCTTTATTACCGTCGGAGAGACGTATCTCGAGCCAATCTCCCACCTTATCTTCAACAGTTACCTTAGTGCCTTCATGCAGAACAAAAATATCATTTCCGCTATTGTCAGGCGAGCTTTTTCCGCTAACTGCCGGATTGTATATAATTGCTTTATGGCTATCGTAAACCAACGATTTATTCCTTAATGTAAATGACAGAGTGGTAAGAGAAAGAAATAAGAAAAAGAGAGCGATCCAGAATCCGATCACTTTATAGCGGTGTCTTGGAGAATATATATATAAGGAAAGAAATAAAAGAAATAGAATGAACGATGATAAACTGATTTTTGCCCAGCTGTTTACAGAGAGAAAAATGGATACAAAATTATACCATTTAATAAAAAAGAGTTCAGGGATTTCCTGAAAGCGATCTACTATGAGTGTTCTCGCAATCTGGAGATTGTAATTAATATTTTCATCCGCAGGTTTAAGCAGGTATGCCCGTTCGTAGAACAGAATTGAAGAAGGAATATTATTTAACTTGAAATATGCATTTCCTATATTATATTCAAGGTTTGCCGATCTGTATCCGGTGTTATAAATATCTGTCCATACCTGCAGCGCCTCTTTATAGTTGCCTGATGTAAAATAAGTCACACCCTGATAAAATTTGTCTTTATTTGTATCCTGTGAAACACCTTCACGCGCAAACAGCGAGATGAAAAACAGAACTAAAATATATTGCTTTTTGTAGTTCATTTTTAGCCTATTAAGTTTTCCACTGACTTAATAAATTGCGATGTTCCTTCATAAATTGATACAGCTTCAGTACCGGAAGATGATGGAGAAAATCTTGCAAATTCACATTTATCGAGAATGTCAGACAGGTTCTTTATCTGATCTTCCTCAATGCCATTCTGCTGAAGCGAAGCAATGGCATTATTCCTGGTAAGATCCGATACCGGAATATTCAGCTTATCACTCAGGTAGCCCCAGATTGCTTTAAGAATCTCATCATGAAACTGATCTATTTCCTCATTTTTCAGGCAAACGGAGGCGCTATGCAGCCTTTTTATGGCAATCTTACCTGCTTTCCTGTTCTTTACAAGAGAGATATCAGAATTACGTCTGATATGTTCTCTTCTTAAAAACAATACCAGGAGAAAAGCCAAAAGCGAAAATGCATAAGCACTGTAAAATGATTGCTTTGTTACCAGAATATTTCCTATTTTTTTAAGGTCACCGGGATCAGATTTTACAAACCTTATATCTTTTCCAAGATACTTAACATCTTCTTTTGCAACTCCTCCGTAAACATTGGTACCTGTGTTCTGACCATTAACCTTCAGAGCAGTAAAATGAAACTCAGCGGTTGTGAGTTTCTCATATCTGCCGGTGTTTATATTGAAGTATGAATATGAAATCGGAGGGATCGTAAAATCGCCGTTATGTCGCGGAATCATCAGATACTCAAAACTTTTCTGTCCGGTTGTCCCGTTCATTCCATTCTTAAGATCATCTGTGATTTTCGGATCGTAAACTTCGATATCCGGAGATAATTTCAGTACAGGTGAAGATGCAATTTTCAGGTTTCCGTTTCCTGAAATTACTATCTTGAAATTAACCGCGTCATTTACATTTACAGATTCTTTGTTCAGAGTTGCCTTTATGTCAAGCTTGCCGACAACGCCTGAAAAATCAACGGGCTGAACTCCGGGCAGGGGTTTAATCTTTATCTTTACCGGCTGACTTGCAGCAGTTTTAGGAACTGTCTGATATGATGAGAAGAAATCGCCGAAAAACGGATCGGACCCTCCTTTGGTTTTCTGCTGCACAAGAACGGATATCTGAACAGGATCAATGCTGATTTCACCTGTCACCTGAGGATACAGCAGGAAGTGCTGGATCACACCTGATCCGTATATTGTACCGTTGACATTTTCCTGTTTCAGCGAAGTAAGCGGTGGCGTTTCAATATCCGACCGGAGGAAGCTGTTGAAAGATGGATACTTGATTTCATTTACCCCTGCAATATTTACCCGGGAATAAATTTTAACAGTTGCAACTATAGGCTCGCCAAGAAATATTTCCCTGCGATTTACCGACAGATTTATAAAAAGATCCTTACCCGACGATTCCACTACCTCATCGACTGTTGAATTATTATTGCCCGATCCGACATTTTGTTTTTGAGAAGTGGTGCCAATCACCTCAATATGCATTGAATCGGATGAATAGGTTTTGTTCTTCAGTGTAAATACAGCCGGTGAGATAACAAACTTACCTTCTTTAACGGCCTGAAGATAATAAACATAGGAATAAGATGTCGAATTAGACATCTTCCCGTTAATGATTTGTGTACTTGAGCTATAGGATGTCTGGGGACCCATGAGCTTATAAAAATTGGTGAATATGGGAGCTGTAAACTCTCCGCCACCGGCGTTAACGGTCCATATTACCGTGAATTGTTCTCCGGCATTCACAATAGTCGGATATTCAGCCTTTACAAAAACATCCTGCGCTGACGCTGAATATGATATTAAGAATATTAAAATATATAATAATGCCCTTTTCATTTTCATTCTATCCAAATTACCAGTTTATTCTAGTTCGGACTTTAGTTTTTGTTGCTTTTGCAAGTTTAACTTTTTCCTGGACATTTTTTTCATCATTTTCCAATGAATTCAGTAGCCTTTGAGCATCATCCTTTGATATTTCCTGCTTCTGGGGCTGTTGTTTCTGTTTCTGATCCTGATTTTTGTTCTGATCCTTCTGCTGATCCTTATCTTTATCTTTATCTTTCTGATCTTTCTTCTGGTCCTGCTTATTCTTGTTTTTATCCTTGTTCTGATCCTGCTGATCTTTATCCTGTTGTTTTTTCTGCTGTTCCTGTTGCCGTTTCAACAAATCCTGGGCATACGACAGGTTGTATTTTGCTTCCGGATTATTCGGATGCAGCTTAAGTGAGCTTTTATATGCATCGATGCTTTCAGGCAGCTTATTTGCCTTAAGCAGTGAATTTCCGAGATTATATAATCCTGCTGATTTCTTTATTTTGTCGTCATTCTCATTTGTGTTCTCGATAAACTGTTTACCCGCTTCTTTAAATTTATTCTGTTTATAAAGTGCATCTCCAACATTAAATACGGCATCGGGCGATTGTTTATTTTCATCAACAGCCTTTTTATATGAAATCTCGGATTCGGAAAACTTGTTTTTCTCATACTCCCTGTTGCCTTTTCTGATGAGTTTCTTATCGGCCTGCGCATTCAGACTGACAGAAATCACCAGAAATATACAGAAAATAAGACTTTTGAGTATAGATCTGCACATGTTTATTTGAATCACTCTTGTCATAACTAATAACACGAAAGATTAAACTTTAAATTTAAATAACCTTATGTTTGCCAATCTCCTGTTCTTCCGTTCCATAATCATAAAATCAACCAGCAGCATAAATAAAGCCAACGCGGCAAATATCTGGAACTGATCGTTATATTCGGTATACATTGTACTTTCGAGATCCTGTTTTTTCATTTTTTTAATAGCACTGAAGATTTCATCGAGTCCGATATTTGAATTGCTTGCCCTCACATAATTTCCGTTAGTGCTGAGAGCTATCTTTTTAAGTATATCTTCATCAAGCTTAGTTATAACAGTGTTCCCGTCATTATCCTTCAGGTAATCCTTTTTACCATTATTCAAAACAGGTATAGGAACTCCATCGGTGGAGCCTATGCCTAACGTATGTATAACAATTCCAGCTTTTGCGGCCTCTTCTGCTGATTTAACAGGATTATCTTCGTGGTTTTCTCCGTCGGTAATAATAATCATGGCCTTGCTTTTTCCTTCACCCGGGCTGAAAGATCTCATCCCGAGATCAATGGCTGCGCCGATTGCTGTTCCTTGTTTTGGCACCATATCAGGATTTATAGCTGAGAGAAACATTTTTGCAGAGATATAATCTGTTGTAACCGGAATCTGGATATATGCATCTCCGGCAAATACTATCAGCCCTATTTTATCATTGTCAAGGTTGTCAACCAGCCTCGAAATTGCCTGTTTTGCCCTTGTTAGCCTGTCGGGCTGTATGTCTTGCGCAAGCATTGAATTGCTTACATCAAGTGCTATTATCACCTCCACTCCCTGTTTTTTAACATCTTCAATTTTGGATCCGAACTGTGGTCTCGAGAGCATGATAATTCCTGCTGAAAACGCAATCAGCTGCAACATGAATTTTATCGCAGGGCGAATCCTTGACATTTCCGGGACAAGCCCGCTTACAAGGTTTAAATCGCCTAAACGCTTTAATGCCTTCTTTTTCCTTATTTCATTGATAATATATAAAAGAATCAATGCCGGCAGCAATAGCAACAGGTACAAGAAAACCGGATTTGCAAATCTGAACAATTGCATATTCTGTACTGCGTTTAAGTAAGGTTTTTAAAAATTGAATTTCTGGCCACTATCTCAAGTATCAGCATGCAAAAAGCAATCAGTGCAGGCAGCATGTATTTTTCTTCTTTCCTGCTGAACTGTTTCACATCTATTTTTGACTTTTCCAGCTTGTCAATTTCTTTGTAAATCTTCTCAAGTGAATCATTATCAGTTGCCCTGAAATATTTTCCACCTGTTGTCTGTGCAATTTCCTGAAGAATTTCTTCATCAATTTCAACAGGCATATCCTGGTATTGCATTCCATAAGGTGTCTGAACAGGATAAGGCGCCATTCCCTGCGTACCTACACCGACTGTATAAACCCTTATCCCAAATGTTTTTGCAATACCGGCTGCTGTAGCAGGGGCAATTTCACCCTTGTTATTTACTCCGTCGGTAAGAAGAATGATCACTTTACTCTTTGCTTTAGAGTCTTTTATCCTGTTAACAGCAGTTGCAAGTCCCATCCCTATAGCAGTTCCGTCTTCAATCATTCCGCTCTGAATCTCACGAAGCAGATTTATCAATACTGCATGATCGGTTGTAAGGGGGCATTGCGTGAAGGATTCTCCGCTGAAAACAACGAGTCCTATCCTGTCATAAGGTCTTCCGGAGATAAACTCAGTGGCAATATTTTTCGCTGCATCAAGCCTGTCGGGTTTGAAATCGCGTGCAAGCATGCTTCCTGAAATATCCTGGGTAAGCACAATATCAATACCTTCAGTTGAAACATCCTGAAAGTTATCTGTTTTCTGGGGACGAGCCAGCACAATTATTAAAAGAGCAACAGCAATTGTCCGCAGGGCGAAAAGAATATGCCTTAGATAGTGTCTGAATGTGGTTCCTGCTTCGGCAAAAGGCTGCAGACCAGGCATTCGTAACGAAGCTGTAACTTTATGCTGCTTCAGAACATAAAAAACAACCATTGCAGGAACTGCTGCCAGCAGGTAAAGAAAGAATGGCTCTGCAAATGATATCCCGCTCATACGCTACCCTCCTTCACAATGACTTTTTCTTCAACACGATTTGCAACCATTTCATCTTCCTTTGTTGACAGAACAAAATTCCATGAATTCTGAAAGTGAGTTTCATTCTCTTCCGGCACAGGATTATACTTGGCAAATTTTACCAGATCTGCGCCATAAAGCACACTCCTAAGATCATTATACGACCCGTTTCTTTTAAAGCCTGTCTTTACCAGAGCTTCAAGCGTTTCAGAAGTCGTTAACTCAAGGGAATATACCCGGAATCTGTTTTCGAGGTATTGACGTAATATCTCAGTCAGAGTTGTATAGTATTTCTTAGTCTCTCCTTTCTGCCATAGTTCTTCATTTTTAAGTCGCTCAAGCTCCCTGAAGGCAATAACATGAGCGGATTCCGGCGGAATATATGCCTCTGTTCCGTTTTCTGATTTTTTAAGCTTCCGAAGAAATCTGATAACAGCATATGCTATTACTCCGGCGAGTATAATAATAAGGATCCATGGAAGCATCTCTCCTAAAGTTACAGGCGCTTTGTAAGGCTTAATGATATCAAATATTTTTGCAGTGGTATCAGCCGGGGCAATTTTAACCCTCAAAACATCTAAGATGGAATAATCGGAATAATATCTTTTTATGCCACCTTCATTCTTTGCTTCGACATATACAGGGCTGACCTGATACCGGCCTGAATCAAATGATGTTATAAGGTATTTTTCGATAATTTTGGTCCTTCCGTTCTGAATAGAAGCGCTGTCGATACGTGGACCGGAAATAATATCAATATTTTTGCACAGGGTATCTTTTAAAACCGGAATAGAAAGGTTGAGTCCGGAAGGTTTATCAACAGTGATAGTAAATTTGACCTGATCGCCAAGATATATTCTTGTCGAATCAAAGGAAGATTTAACATTTACATCCTGACCAAACGAAGAAGAAATAATCGAAATATATAGAAATATGGAAAAAATCAGCTTCTTCATACATATTATCTTTTCTCGAACAACATTATGAGTGGTTTAACATAATCAATATCCGTTCTTAATTCTGCAGAATCCACTCCACACTTTTTAAAGATATTCTTGATGATTTCAATATGATCCGACCAGTATTTTTCATAAGCTCTTCGTGTAGCAACATTTGATGTATCGATCCATTTCTCTTCTCCGGTTTCGGAATCGGAAACTTTTATTAGCCCGATATCGGGTATAGCCTGCTCCACAGGATCATAAACCTTAAGGGCCACTATATCGTGTTTGTTTGATGCGATTCTCAGGGATTCTTCAAATCCGGGCACGATGAAATCTGAAATAATGAAGGCAGTGCATCTTTTTTTAATTGCATTTGTAAGGAAGCGCAATGGCTCATCGAGATTGGTCCTTTTACTTTCAGATGTAAAATCAAGAAGTTCCCTGATAATCCTTAGTATATGCTTTCTACCCTTAAGCGGAGGTATAAATTTTTCAACCTTATCGGAAAAGAAAATTACCCCGATCTTATCGTTGTTATAAATTGCAGAGAAAGACAGGACAGCGGCTACTTCAGTCATTATATCCCTTTTATAGCTCACCTTTGTTCCGAAATTGCCGGAGCCGCTTACATCAATGAGCAACATAACAGTGAGTTCCCTTTCCTCTTCAAATATTTTAACATACGGATGGTTGAACCTGGCAGTCACATTCCAGTCAATACTCCTGATGTCGTCGCCATACTGATATTCCCTCACCTCACTGAAGGCTATACCACGGCCTTTAAAGGCGCTGTGATATTCACCGGCAAATATATGCCTGCTTAACCCCCTGGTCTTTATTTCAATTCTCCGGACTTTTTTTAATAATTCAGTTGCTTCCACTTTACAACAAATTATTTTTCAGGTTCAATAGATATTATACACGACCACTTCCCTTCCATTAACTCAATAAGGTATTCTTTCCCATCACGCTTTTCTATCCACTGCTTCACTCCTTTTTTCGTATACCTGGAATTTAATTCATTCACCTTTTCTGTTTCCATGCTTATGTCGCAAATCATTCTGACGCTTTTGCAAACAGAATCAGGATTCAAAAAAAACAACACTGTCTGGTCCTCCGAATTATCTGAAAATTTAAGATAACTATACTGACTATTTACAACATTATTATAATTCATATCGCGGCTATTCTCCTTCATATACTTCAGGATATCTTTTTGTTTGTATCCGATGAGATTCTGACTTTGCGCGTAAATGCAGATTAGCATCAACGCTGCAGACAGTGTGATTATTTTCATGCAGGATCTGCTATGGAACTTCAACAACATTTAGTATCTCAGAGATAATATGATCCTGGTTAATATTCTCAGCTTCAGCTTCATAAGTCAGACCAATCCTGTGACGCATCACATCGTGGCATGTGGTTCTGATATCCTCGGGAATTACATATCCCCTTCTTTTGATAAATGCAAATGCTTTTGCAGCAAGTGAAAGATTTATTGACGCCCTGGGAGATGCTCCGTATGAGATCATATTTTTAAAAGCAGGAAGACCATACTTCTCAGGATTACGCGTTGCGAAAACTATATTCAGGATATAATTTTCGATTTTCTCATCCATATAAACTTCCCTGACAACATCACGCGCTCTGATAATATCAGCTGTTTTCAGAACTGTATTTGCTTTTGGAAAATCCTTTGCGAGGTTCTCCCTGATGATAAGCTTCTCCTCTTCCATTGCCGGATAATCGATCAGTACTTTCATCATAAAACGGTCGATCTGCGCCTCTGGCAGAGGGTAAGTTCCTTCCTGTTCAATAGGGTTTTGAGTGGCAAGAACCAGGAAAGGCTCATCAAGCTTAAAAGTATTTTCCCCGATTGTGATCTGTCTTTCCTGCATTGCTTCGAGCAATGCGCTCTGAACTTTTGCCGGAGACCTGTTGATCTCATCAGCAAGTATAAAGTTTGCGAAGACTGGCCCTTTCTTAACTATAAACTCTTCCTTCTTCTGACTATAAATCATAGTGCCGATAAGGTCGGCAGGAAGAAGATCGGGTGTAAACTGTATCCTGCTGAATTTAGCATCGATAATTGAAGCGAGCGATTTTATCGCAAGCGTTTTTGCAAGCCCCGGAACACCTTCAAGCAGAATGTGTCCATTGGCAAGAAGACCTATCATAAGGCTGTCGGTGAGGTGTTTCTGCCCGATAATAACTTTGTTCATCTCCATTCGGACAATGTCAACAAAGGAACTCTCCTTTTCTATCTTTTCATTTAAAATCCTGATGTCAGCAGTTTGCTCCATAGTTTAAAAAATTTAAGTAGCAAATATAATAATTTGAGTATCATTAACCATGCCTGTTTTCTTTCTGAAAAACGGTACACAAAAGAACTCCAAGAATTATTAAGTTCTTGTTAACGAGTGTTAAAAATTCGTTAAAGGTTTTAACAACTTTTACCCCCTGTCCCTCCATTTGAGGTGCGAAGAAAGACTTTTCATCCTAAAGGGGGCAGAATATTAAGCGGATTCCAGCTAAACTTACACCTTACAGAACTCCTGATCAGTATTATTATTGTCAAAAGGGAAAAAGCAGTATTGAAATCCTGAGGTAATACAAACTGCAATACCAGAAATACAGCCGAAATACAAAAGACGATCCTGAACCAGATTGCTCCTGCTTTATTAAGAATGAGCATGACTAAGCATATAATGATAATTGGATTCAGCCATATTATATTCAGGTTCCATTTCATCTGCTGATGATCGGTGAAAAAGTTGAAGAAGATCATTAAAATGGAAAGTAATGAAAAAACCGAATAGATTATGATATCAATTATCCTGATAATCCTCCGGCTTTTTGTCAGACCTGCAAGTATGAGAATTACAATGATTGCCAGAGTAAAAATGAAAGGCGGGGAAATAAGGAAGTTTTGGTTCACAACAGGTGCCTCAAAATCAATAATCGTCTCCGGATTCTGAAGCAGAGGAATCATCTTGTCGGATCTGTGCACAACTGCTTTTGACAATCCATCCTTCATATCGATGGGAAGGAACATTCTGTCCCTGAAAACCGCTTTCTTATCAGCAGTAGAGCCCATTATCAAATCAACGCCAAATCTAAGCCATGGGTAGGGATCCTGATATCTGGCAACCAGGTCGCGGAAAGTGGGATTTTTTCCCGGTTCAGCGGGTGGATACATCAGCTTTTCACCAACCGCCTTCTCTAACAGGTCTCTGATCCTGGTGGAACAGTCATCATAAAAGAAATCATACCTGTATTTTCTGTTTTCGGGTTTTAGATTCTCATTTATTAATTCCAGCAGAGTTTGTGTCTCTTTTGAATTAATGTTGATTTTCTGAGACATTACATATCTGTGTTCAAAAAAATAAACACCCAGAAAACTTTTCGCAGTTTCAGCACTAATCATATAATCCAGCCTTCCTTTTGCGAATTTCCAGGCAAAGTTGGGAGTATCGAAATCGAATACACCCCAGTTATAAACAGAATCAATATGTTTTTCCGGAATTACTATCCTTAGTGCACTATGGCCATATATTGAGTAAGTCTCAGTCCCGGGTCCGCAGGTTAATAAATACACAGTAGTATCATTGGATGATTGAGACAGAACCCTTGTGACTGAAACCAGTGAGATTAATAAACTGATAAGAAATATCCTTTTCATCTGAAAATATGAACGTTTACAAATTTAAAAACAATTCTGTTTTTCCGTTGTATTACTTAGTGAACTACTCTTTTTGTAAACGTAACAGATTTTTTCCAATAATGAAAGTCCGGTATTGAATGATTTTTGCTGATTTGACCGTTTATCTGTTGACAAATAATGACCTGACTGATAAAATAAAATGTTATGACACATTATATGAAATAAGGTAATTTTTTTTATCTTGCATAAAACCTATTGGGAACAGTTATTATACATCTATAGAATCAAAAATAAATTAAGATGAAACGAAACTGGAGAAGAAAACTCTTAGGCGGATTGAGTCTTACATCAGCATTATTTATCTTTCAGGCGTGCTATGGCACTCCCCACGATATGGGGCTCGATATCCTTATTGCAGGGCAGGTGAAATCGGGAAAAACCAGCAATCCGATAAAAGGGATCAGAGTTTCAGTTGCTGATAAGATGCAGTATGAATTTACAGATGAATATGGCAAATTTTCATTCTATACAGAAACTGCTGATAGTTATAAAGTTAAATTCGAAGATATAGATGGAAGTCAGAATGGTCTTTTTGTTGAAAAAGACACTCTTTTGACAAATATTAATAAAAAACCGTACCTGAATATTCTTTTGGAAGAAAAATAATGTTCCTTTCTCTCAAAAAAAAATCCTTTCAGATATTTAAAAAAACTGAAACGAAAATTCATGAATTGAATTATTTGTTCTGGGAATGTACAACGCGATGCAATATGAGTTGTTTGCATTGCGGCAGTGATTGCTCTCAAAACAGCTCATTTGATGACATGCCTCTTTCCGACTTCCTGAAGGCACTTGATACCATAAAATCCAAGCCAGATAATTTTACTATAGTATTAACAGGTGGCGAACCTCTTCTGCGAAAAGATCTTGAAATTTGCGGCAGGGAGATCAGAAAACACGGAGCACGATGGAGCATGGTTTCAAATGGATATTTATACGACAGGCAAAAACATATTTCATTGCTTAATGCAGGCTTAGGGGCGCTTACTTTAAGCCTCGACGGCTTGCAGGATAATCACAACTGGCTGCGCAATTCAAATAACAGCTTTTCAAAAGTTGACCTAGCTATCAGTCTGGCAGCAAGCTCATCGAGGTTAAATTTTGATGTCGTTACCTGTGTAAACACAAGAAATTTATATGAGCTTCCTTCTCTTTACAACTATCTGATTGAAAAAGGAGTAAAAGCATGGCGGCTATTCACCATAATTCCGATAGGCAGGGCGAAAAATAACACTGATCTGATATTGAATGACCTTCAGTTTAAAGAATTGCTTGATTTTATAAGTTTTAAAAGAAAAGAGAAATCAATTGATATAAAATTCAGCTGTGAGGGATATGTTGGTAAGTATGAATTAAAAGTAAGAGATAGCTTCTTTTTTTGCAGGGCAGGAATTAACATTGGCTCAATACTGATAGACGGTTCAATATCTGCGTGTCCTAATATTGACAGGTCCTTATCCCAGGGAAACATATACAAGGATAATTTTTCTGAAATATGGGATTTGAAATATCAATGCTTCAGAGACAGAAGCTGGACAAGAACGGGAAAATGTGAAAAGTGTGCAGAATATTCATATTGTCAAGGGAACGGATTACATAACCGCGAAAAGGCCCATAAAGATGTTTTAGTCTGCCATAATGAAAAAATAGAAAAGGCTTTGAGAAGCTGATCTCGTCCTCTGGAAACACAATCAAATAAAATGAAGAGTGATTTTGCAGCAGAATGGCTTTTTTGTTAGCTTTACCCCCTCATTAAATAAAGGGAATCACTATTACGCATTTAATAATAATATGATATGAAAAGAATTACGGTTTTAATCATGGGTTTGCTCTCATTTACCTTTTGCAATTGTCAGACTAACAGCCCTTTCCCTCTTACGGATCTTCATGTTCACTGTAAAGGAGGCTTCACAATTGATGACGCAGTAATAAAATCAAAAACTGAAAATATCAGGTATGGACTTGTCACGAATGTTGGAATAGGATTTCCCGTTCATAGTGACAGTCAGATTGATTCAGTTATAAACTCCCTTAAGAATTATCCGCAGTTTTTGATTGGGATGCAGGCTGAAGGCAGGGAGTGGCTTAATAATTTTTCAAAAGAATCGATAAGCAAGTTCGATTATGTATTCACGGATGCAATGACATTCACCGATGCAAAAGGGAGAAGGAACAGGATTTGGATAAAGGAAGAGACCTGGATTGATAATGAGGAAGAATTCATGAACTACCTGGTTAACACTATAGTTAAGATTCTGAGCACCGAACCTATCAATATGTATGTGAATCCCACTTATTTACCAGCCCAGATGGCCGACAGGTATGATTCTTTCTGGACAGACGAAAGGATGGACAGGGTGATTAAAGCTGCCAAGGATCATAATATCGCAATAGAGATAAACAACAGGTTTAAAATTCCTTCAGCAAAATTTATAACCAGGGCGAAAAATGCCGGTGTTAAATTCACAGTAGGCACCAATAACATGGATTCAAATTTCGGTGGTGCAGCTTATGCTATCGAAATGATAAATAAGTGTCACCTGACTCCGGCTGATTTTTATCAGCCTGTCAATAAAAGAGCGAATGGGAAGCTTTGATTTATCGCGCGCCTTAAAATTCCTTCCCGGGATAATTCTTGGATTAACTGTACATGAATATTGTCATGCACTTGTTGCACATATGTGTGGTGATTCGACCTCAAAGGACCAGGGCAGGGTTTCGCTTAATCCATTAAAGCACATTGATCCGCTTGGGTTTATAATGCTGATCTTTGTCGGATTCGGCTGGGCTAAGCCTGTCCAGTTCAATGAACAGAATCTACGGAATCCAAAAACAGACGTTATTAAGATCGCGTTAGCCGGGCCGTTGTCGAATGCAGTTATTGCAATGGTTCTTTCAATAGTATTCTCATTGCTGTCGTCCGCTGCGTTTGATCATTCAACATCTATCTGGCAGGTTTCATCTGAAGTTTTTATTTATGCAATTTATATAAACTGGGGACTTTTTATATTTAATCTCATTCCCCTCCCTCCTCTTGACGGTTCGCATCTTTTATTGCATCAGCTTAAGCGATACCCTGATCTCTATAACGCATTGTATAAATATGGTTCACTCCTTTTGTTCGGGTTGATTATAGGAAGCTTCGTGACTAAAATAAATTTTCTCCCTATCTGGCCGGCTATTCAATTTATAGGTGAGGGATTTCTCTCGCTTGTGGGATACAGGTAGAAAGTAGAAAGTAAAAAGTAAAAAGGAGAAAGTAAGAACAAAGAACAAAGAATTCAGAACTAAGAATTACTTAAGACCTTTTTTCTTACATTAACTGAGAAAAAATATAATTCATTTCAATTAAATTGTTTAATTTTATTAGTAACAAGGACGTTGAAAGTCAGATAATAGTATTGTATAAGTTTGCAATTCAGTGCATTGATGCATAGATACTATTGTGACTGACGGGGCGTAAGCGTGCCAAAATTTTCGTGGATTTCCTAGGTGTACATAGTCTGAGGCACAGTTATGCCACGCATCTCCATGAGAGTGGTCTGGATAAAAGGTATATACAGGAGTTGTCAGGACACAGGAGCACAAGGACCACTGAGATATACACGCATGTGAGCCGTCGTAATCTTATACATGGAAGGAGTCCTATTGAGGATATGGATGTCAGGTAGATAATATTCTGTGAATTTCCAGACCTGCAATTATAGAATGTACAAAAACGGTAATAAACATACTGCTATCTCCTCCCCTATGCAAATAACATTCAAAAATGCTAATGCAATAAACGTTTAGCTGTAATGGCAAATTGCGCCAGACCCCATTGTACCAGGACTTCCAGCGCGAAAGCAAGAGTTTGGCAGCCCGACACTGCACCTTCCTCCCGCTACAAAACACATGCATCTTTACCAACCCAAACTTTACATTTAGCGAATCTTTTCAAACATGACAGCAAATTATTTAATAATTAAATATCTAGTTGTATAACTAATATATTAGGCATATCTTTGGTTTGAATAGACATTAGATGTTGATTTTCTGTCTTTAAATGATAACCTAAATTAAATCTTATGCTTAAAAACTATCTTAAATCAGCCCTTCGATTTTTGAAGCATAACAAGGTTTTTGCATTAATAAATGCGATGAGCATGTCAATAGCACTTGCAGTTACTTTCATTATAACACTCTATGTAGTAAATGAGTATAGTTATGATCGATGCCATGTAAATTTTAAAAGGATTTTCAGAGTACTTAACTATTATGTCGATTATAAGAAATCATATACAGAAACTCCATTCGTTTTAGCCTCAGCACTAAAAGCTGAGTATCCCCAGGTTGAAAAATCCATATCTGTACTATCCGCTTCTGGCTTAAAAATAAAAGTTGAAAATGAAGATTTTACTGTATCTGATGCAGTTTTAACTAATTCTGACGTTTTTGACATTTTCACGCTTCCAATTCTAAAGAAAGTAGAACAAGGAGACCTTTTAGAGGATAAAAATTCGATTGTAATTTCCCAGGAGTTAGCCGGGAAAATCTTCCCTAGACAGGATCCGATTGGAAAGGGAATCAAAGTTAGATTATCAGATGGATATCGTCTCTTTTTAGTAAAAGGAGTTTTTAAAGATATCCCTCCGAATTCGACTTTTAAAGCTCAATGTATATTCAGCAGTAAACTGATTATTGAGGATATAAACAAAGCTTATAGTGTCGCAAATGCAGACAAAAACTGGACTATTAATAGAGTTGTAACCTGGGTTTTACTATCAAAAAACTCTAGCGCTAAAGAATTAGAAAAACAATTTCAAATATTTGAGTTAAAAAACCTTGGGCAAAACTCTCATTGTCATTATCTGCTTCAAAATTTGGCCAAGGTTTACCTGGGATCTGAAAATGTCGGAAACACAAGAATAAAAGGCAATACAAAAAATATCAGATTATTTATTACAATTGCTTTTTTAATAATCCTCGTAGCGTCAACAAATTATATAATACTCTCTACTTCTGTGTCATCTGAGCGTTCGAAGGAAATAGGTTTACGAAAAACATTTGGTGCAAATAATCTTAATATTAAATATCAATTATACACCGAGTCAGTAATAATGGCAATAGCTGTAATGCCAATTGCAATTTTAATAATGTGGTCAGCTCTATCAACAGCTAGCAAGCTGTTCGAGACTCCAATACAAATCATACCTTCAAACATTCTGTTTTATGTTTTAATCTCCTTAGCATTAACATTGTTTATCGGTATATTATCTGGCATTTATACTTCCACATTCCTTTCCAGATTAGAGGTTACTAATATTTTAAAGAACTCAATTCAAATAGGTAAAAGGAAAACTCTCCTACGCTCGATGCTTGTTGTAATTCAGCTAATCATCTTTTGTTCATTTGTATCATCCGTGCTCATCATCCGCTCACAATATCAATATTCAATTAAAAGAGATCCCGGCCATTTCAATAATAACATTATTTTGTTAAATCTTGGCCGAAATTTTAAAGGGTACCAGGCATTACTCAATGACATTAAAGCTAATTCTAATGTTATAATGGCTGCTGGATGTGCAGAGTGTCTACCAATGCAGAATTCAGGAATGGGAATTTTCCAGCATTTCCAGGATAAGGAAGTTCGGGTACAAGTGGAGGCAATGTATGTTGATTTCAATTTTCTAGAAACGATGGGGATAAAACTAGTTGAGGGACGTTATTTTTCTAAAGAATTTAGGAGTGATTTGGGCGAGGCTAGAATAATAAATGAAACTGCTGTAAAGAAGTTAGGAATTGTAAATCCCGTTGGACAAAAGTTTGCAAGTGGTACTATTATAGGGGTTGTCAAGGATTTTAATCTTCACTCAATATATACGGAGATTCCACCTGCATTCATTCAATTGACTGATGAGTATATAATGCAGTTAGTAGTTCTTTGTTCTCCAGGTTCACTAAAAAATGTTCGTCAAATGCTGGAAGCAGAATGGAAAAAACTTGGTACCGAAGAGCCATTTAGTTATGAAACTATTGAAGACCTGATTGCAAATATATATTTGTCAGAAAAGAAGTTGAGTACTTTAGTAGTTATTTATGCAATTATTACAATATTGATCGCAGCTTCAGGATTATTTGGTCTGACACTTTTTATTGTCCGATCAAGGACAAAAGAAATAGGAATAAAGAAAGTGTTTGGATGTTCTGAAAAATCAATTATTTACTCTTTTCTCTTGCAAAACTTTGTCCTTGTACTTATAGCCGCATCAATATCTATTCCTGTAACTCTTTATTTCATAACTAACTGGTTAAAGAATTTTGCTTATAAAATCAATATTAATTGGTGGGCATTCGTGATACCTTTTTTAATTGCTTTGATTATAGTTCAGTTAACCGTTTTTGCTTATTCGTATAATATTTCACGAATAAATCCAATTAAAGCCTTGAGATACGAATGACATAAAACTTTAATCATCAGGAGATAAATTTTCATCAACTAGACTATAAAAAAAACCCTAACAGCTAACTCGGTCGGTTTAATTAATTGGCTTTTGCAACCCGGACAGCCTCCATACGGGGACATGAAGGCCACCTTACGAAGGCTCTCGGTAATTTATGGGACCGAACGCTCTTTTTTCTTTTTATCAGATCATCATTTCGATATGCTTTTATCCACTTATCAAATTTCGGCGCCTACCTTACTCCCCACCTACCGGGACTCAATAGGGTTGCAAGCCGACCCCGCCTTCGGCGAGGGCAGGCGCGCTGGTGCCTTGTTTTTTGCTCGCCAACTGGACTATTTCATCATGAAACAAAACCTCACTTCCGTTTATCGGGACTTGGTACTGTCAAGACAAATTATCGTGACCCGTGACCTTTCTCCCATCTACCAGGACTGGCAAAAACCACGCCACCGCGACACGGACGCCAACTCAATTAAACCGCCGGGCCGTTAGGTAACATCGGTGTGAAGCAGCATCAGAAATGATAAGTTTCATGATAATTTTTACTTTTGATGTTTTAATACATTCAAATAATAATCATATATCAAATTAAGTATAAAATATTATGGCAGATAGTACAACTAACAAAGCGGAAGAACAGCGAAAACAGACGCTGGAAAAGGCCCAAACTTATTTGGAACTTTTACAAGCCCAAGATTGGGATAAATGGATTAGCCTTTGGGCAGACGATGCTATTCTTGAATTCCCTTTTGCACCAAAAAATCGACCATCCATATATCGAGGCAAACAAGATATACTTACATATATGTCTTCGACTACTCGAAGTATAGTAGTTGATTCTGTTGCAGAGTTAAAAATTTCACCAATGCTTGAACCCAATAAAATAGTCATAGAATTGACTATTAATGGACATTTAAAGAGTAACAGAGCACAATATAATCAACGATATGTTACATTTTTTGAATTTGAATTTGGGAAAATCAAGCACTATAGAGAATATTGGAATCCGCTTGTGTCCATCGATGCTTACGGGAGCTATGAAGCATGGATGAAATTTCATAATGATTTATAAATTATTTGACTTTAAGTAAGATTTGATCAGGACAGTCAGGACTTAAAACGTTACCTAATAAAGAGGACTTCATGTGGCATGTAGTGCCAAGCATGAAGTCTCACGTTGCTCTAAATCCGGTCACCTTACTTCTTTCTATGCACTTACCACCGTTATTCCTGTTCCATGAGCAGGCTGA